>Ga0066791_10000015_pt1 | contig 64384 bp, 50 predicted proteins | sample OrgsoiDNA2013051_FD_70944 | JGI IMG/M metagenome (GOLD analysis project Ga0066791, IMG submission 70944) | Permafrost soil microbial communities from the Arctic, to analyse light accelerated degradation of dissolved organic matter (DOM) -... | ecosystem: Environmental > Terrestrial > Soil >...
CGTTGTTTCACTTTTTCCGCAACTTCGTTTCTGACCTGCTGCGCAATCGTTTTACCGTCAATAATCTTTGCTGACATCGGGGAGTAAATCCATCAATTAAAAAATGCAGGGGATGGCCCTATTTTGGCAGAAGCAGCGCGCGCTGTCAGGCGATGAATTGTCGTGGCCAGTAAAATTGCCGCAGGTTTGCGCAGACGTTTGCAGAGAATGTCGCTATTTTAAGAGAACGTAAAATCGAAAACATAAGGAAAAGCGGGATGACACGTAAAGTGGGAATTATCGGCGCAGGCCATGTCGGTGCTGATGTGGCCTTTTCTCTGGTCACGCAGGGACTGTGCGATGTGATTGTTTTACTGGATGAAAATGAGAAAAAGGCCGCCAGCCAGGCGCTGGAGCTGCGCGATATGGCGTCGCTTGTCGTATCGCGGGTTAAGGTCATCGCTAATGACTATGCCGAACTGCAGGATGCCGACGTAGTGGTCATCGCCGTCGGCCCGAAAACCTTATTACGTGAGGATCGTCTGGAGGAGCTGGCTGAGACGCGTGCCGCGGTCCGTGAAGTTGTGCCACGCCTTATTGCCAGCGGCTTTGGCGGGGTGATCCTCAACATCACCAACCCGTGTGACGTGATAACCCAGATTATTCAACAGACCAGCGGCTTTCCGGATTCGCAGGTTTTCGGCACCGGTACATCTCTCGATACTGCCCGCATGAAGCGCGTGGTCGGTGAGTTCTTTGGTTTCGACCCGAAAAGCGTTACCGGCTACGTCATGGGCGAGCACGGCGAGTCGCAGTTTGTGGCCTGGAGCACCGTGACATTAGGCGGTCGGCCGGTTGCTGAACTGGCGGGTGACACGCCTGTCGACTGGGCCAAAATGGACAGCGCCGTACGCGGCGGAGGCTGGGAGATACTGCAAGGTAAGGGCTGGACCAGTTTTGGTATCGCAACGGCCACTGCGTGCTTAGTCGATGCTATTCTGTCGGATGCCAACACCGTCTACCCGGTCGCCGCATGGGATGAGAATCTGCGGGTGTACATCGGCCAGCCTGCCGTTATCGGCAAAAGAGGCGTAGTGCAAACCCTGCAACCTGAGCTGACTGCCTATGAAAACATCGCCTATCAGGCATCGGCGCGAGTAATCACTGCGGCCATAAATTCAGAGAAATAGTCTTCTGCAACGCAGAATAAAAGCGAGCAGGGCGGATAAACAGAGCAAATCGTTCAGTCATTAAGCAGTGAGGTCGAAAGCCATTGACTCACTGCGGTCTGCCCGTATAATCCGAGTCCGCAACGCTCCCAAAAGGGACTGCAATGCGCCCTTAGCTCAGTTGGATAGAGCAACGGCCTTCTAAGCCGTAGGTCACAGGTTCGAGCCCTGTAGGGCGTACCATTTCGAAGTAAACAGACGTCAATTGGCGTCTTTTTTATGCCTGAAATTCAGTGGCTTGGCTGATTTTCGCGCGTTGAAATTATCCTAAATTCCCTTAACATCAACCAGCATTAACGATATCTAAAAATATGGTTATCCCTTCCTAATATAAAACCTCTTACAACTCCCTAAACGACCCCAGCCTAAATCCGCGTTCGCTGATAGCCTGTTTTAACGAGGCGGATGTCAGAATGTCCAGTTCAGTCAGGCGAGGGTAGCAATATTGGCTGGCGAGGATTGTGTGGTCGATAAAGGACGGGTGACACATGATTTCTAATGAGTTTTCCTGCCGCTCGATGGCGTTCTCCAGCGTATTCAGGAAGAGGGTTTCGGTGATGTTATCACCATAGAACCCGCTGTCGAATCCCTGCGTACTGCGCGCGCCATGTAACACGATACTATCTTTTCTGACCGCATCACGGTCAATACGCATTGGCAGGTCTTTCTCTTTTGCAAAGGATTCAACCAGCGGGAAAATCTGCGGGATCATATGTACATGATGGTGGCTGTCGATGTGGGTGGGTGGCCTGCCAAAGAGTTCGATAAAGCGTGCAAACTGACATGCCAGCTCACGCTCAATTTCATCCAATGGCAGGGTTTCCGCCTCGGCCTGCTCCCAGATCCACTTGCCCAATACGTCGTTGCGCACCAGACCAGGCATTGGCGTCAGTGGCCGCCCCAGAGTCAGGACAAAGTGCATACCGACCGCCAGTTCCGGGTGTGCGGCGCTAAGCTCGGCGGCGTGTCCTACCGTTGCGGTATTCATCATGGCGGTAGTGGAGGTTACGACGCCGTGATGGAAGGCTTCAATAATGCCGTAGTTTTGGGCTTTGCAAAGACCAAAATCGTCCGCATTAACAATCAATAATTTATCCATAAATGCCTCTTCAAATGCCTCCCTTACGGGAGGCAGTAGATCACTTCAACGTGGCAATCGTTTCTGCAAAGTTGGGCAACAGTGCTTCATGTGCCAACAACATTTCACGGGCCAGTTTCTCGGCATCTTTATCTGAGTGAATCAACGGGCTAAGGTTTAGCGCCAGCAGCACATCATTGAGCTTGCCGCTTAACGCGGCTTCACTGGCGGCGATCTCAAACCCTTTGATGGTATAGATTAACCCAAGTACTTTTTCATCAAAGTGGGTGAGGCGCGGATGTGGCGTTGCGCCATTGCGTCCGATGGTGCAGGTCATCTCGATGGCCCAGTCGGCTGGAATGTTATCAATATGCCCGTGATGCGGGAAATTGACGTACTGCTCAGTTTGTTTGTCGTTGTAGATTGCGCTGATCACTTCACAGGCGGCATCGGAGTAATAGGCTCCGCCACGCAGTTCAAGCTCTTTGGGTTTAACGTTAAGCTCAGGATCTTTGTAGAGTTCGAAGAGCTGTTTTTCCACTTTCTGTACAACCGTCGCGCGCGCACCACCTTTGTAGTATTCACCCATTTCGATGGCGAGCATCTCTTTTTGCTTAAAGTAGTACAGCAGGTAGGAGCAAGGCAGCAGGTTAAGGGAGCGGATCAGGCCTTCGCTGAAGGGCAAATCGAAGATGTTTTTTACCGAACCTGCCGTTAGCGTGCCGGAGGCGACGCCGTCCAGCAACTCAGCAAAACGTGACTCACCATTAACGATGACATCTTTGATAAACACCATATGGTTCAGGCCAAAGAGATCAATCGACAAATCATCCTGCGGGTGAATTTTTAGCACATCCTGGATAAACATCTTCATGCCGACCGGGATATTACACACGCCAATGAATTTCTTGAATTTGGTATGGCGAAATACTGCTTCTGTGACCATGCCAGCCGGGTTAGTGAAGTTAATCACCCACGCGTCAGGGCAAATCTCTTCGACATCTTTAATGATGTCAAAGATCACAGGGATCGTACGTAAGCCTTTGAACAGGCCCCCGGCGCCGTTAGTTTCCTGCCCCAGATAGCCGTGACTTAATGGAATGCGTTCATCCAGTTCGCGCGCTTTGAGCTGGCCAACCCGCAGCTGTGTTGTAACAAAATCTGCACCTGTCAGTGCCTCACGACGGTTCAGTGTTTTATGCAGGGTGATAGGAACACCTGCGCGTTTAATCATGCGCTGGCACAGATCAAAAATAATGTCCTGCTTCTCTTTCCCTGCTTCAATATCCACCAGCCATAATTCAGTAACCGGTAATTCATCATAACGTTTAATAAAGCCTTCAAGTAATTCTGGCGTGTAGCTACTACCGCCACCAATTGTGACGACTTTCAGTTTTTTGCTCATGGGCTCTCCCGTGCAATTTTATTGCACTGCAAATTAAAGCAGCGATATTAATGAAAAAATAAGTGTGCGTTAATTAATGCTAAATAATTTTTTCCGATAATGATTGGGTGTAAACGAGGTCAGCTTTTTAAAGTTTTTAATAAACATGCTCGGACTGCTATAGCCTGAGTCAAAAGCAATGTCGGTTACAGAGTAATTGGTGATCTCCAGCTGTTTCTTGGCAAAGTCAATACGGATTTCATTAATGATCTGCATCGGCGTTTTACCATAGTGGCGCTGCGTAGCACGGGTCAGATATTCCTGTGATTTGCCAGATAATTCGACCATATTCGATATCGCCTTATCACCAAACCGCGATTTATCATGCATCCTTTCTACTGTGGATGTCAGCCAGGCTGGCACATCCGTTGTCACTTCTGACTCCCGGTGATGACGTAATCGGTTCACAATATAAAAGGTCACCATCTCCAGGAATTCGTTAAACTCACCATTTCTAAAATTAAGTGAGGCCGTAACAGACTCAATATAATTCAGAAATTCCGGATTTATTTTATATACCTGAGACGCAACAAATTGTGGCGGTAATAAAGACAAATACTGCTGTTCGAAAAATGCTTTGCTGATCCCGACATTGAGTATCCGGGTTGCACCAAACTCGTAGAAACTTTGATGATTCGACCCTAATGGAATGAAGACAAAATCTCCTCGCTCCAACAGGACTCTTTTGCCATTCACGGTCTGATAATAGCGGCCAGTCAGTACCACTGTGAATTCGTAGTAATCATGTTCATGCAGCCCGGAAATGCTCTCTACCTTATTGTAGATAAACATGTGGAAATTCTGACCGTCGAAGAGTTGATTTTCGCGCGCTGTCCTGATTTCCATACTCAATACCGGTGGCTGCATGATGGCTTCCTACGTTATTTTATTTTTTCGTGAAGCTCAATCAGTTCTGTTATCAGTTCACGAGCCAGCATCGAGGTCATCAGGTGGTCCTGCGCATGAACCAAAATCAAACTGACCTTCATCTTGCCTTCACCCATGTCATCTTCAATCAGTTTGGTCTGTACCAGATGCGCTTCATTCAGGGACTGGCGGGACTGATCCATGAGCGCTTTAGCCTGTTCAAAATCACCTTCTTTGGCTTTTCTCAGCGCGGAGTAAGCCAGGCTGCGGGCCTGCCCGGAGTTAATGATTAACCCCATCACCACTTCTTCGAGTTCCTGCATTTCATCCTGTGCTTCAACAATGCTGTCTAAATCAATCATTTTTATCTCTCCGTGATAACCGCTTGGCAGCGGGAAGGTGAGCACTTCCCGCTGCGGGTCAGGTTAGAATTTCAGTGCAGCGGCAATATCTTCTTCGCTTTCTTCTTCTTCGATAATCGCCTGGGCTTTGTTAGAAAGAATAACGAAAGGCATATACACCAGCGTGGCGATTCCAAGGTTGAATAGTGCGACTAACAAGGCGGCGATGCTGCCGTTACTGTTAAAGAATGCACCGAGCCCGGTTGGCATAGTCCACGGTGCCAGGTTGGTCACCGGCGGAATAATGCCCAAGCTGTAAGCTGCGAGGGTGATCGCCGCCAAAATGGGCTGAACCAGTACGAAGGGAATAAACATCACTGGGTTCATGATAATCGGCAGACCGAACAGAATGGGTTCATTAATCTGGAAGATACCTGACGGCAGGGCCAGCTTAGCCACCTGGCGGTGATCTGCACGGCGTGACGCAATGAATATCGCGATAATCAGACCCAGTGTTGCCCCGGAACCTCCCAACAGGATGTAGGAGTCGAGCATTGGTTTGGCCCAGAAGTGGAAGGTTTTACCCGCTTCAATCGCCGCACTTACAGATCCGTATTCGGTATACAAGGCAATGTTTTCCAATGCCCATGGGGTCATAATGCCGCTGTCTAACGCGGTTAGCGCCAGAGAACCATGTACACCAAAGAACCACAGCAGGGAGTTGAAAATAACGTAAGCCCAACCCACGACACTTCCCATTGACGCCAGAGGTTTGGAGATCGAGTCCATAATGATCTGGTGGAAGTTGTTGCCATATAATCCCAGCAACCAGGAAATTACCCCGAAGATGAGTAAGATAATAAAGCCGGGAATTAACGCAGAGAATGAACGTGCGACAGAGGAAGGGACACTGGCTGGCAACGTAATAACCCAATTTCTGCGGATAATAAATGTAAACATTTCAGCGACGACGAGTCCGATAAGCATCCCGGAAATAATATTTGCGCCTCCTAGCCAGTTGGCACCCACCGCATAAGACTCACCGACGCTAAATGGCGTGACGGTCATAAAGGCCGCTACGGCTAATAAACCCGCAGAAAGAGGATCGACTTTCCGCTCTTCTGCTAGCGCCATGCCTATAAAGAAAGGTGCCATTAATGACATAATGCCTAGCGTACCGTTGTAGACATTAACACCGATGGTCTTTAAGCCGGCCAATGCTTCAATGGTTGACGGTTCTAAACGGACACCTAATGAATAAAAGAAAGAACCATCACCAAAATTCAGAAATACGTTATTAATTAAAACAAACATGGCTCCGGCCAGGGTTAACGGCATTAACCTGATGAAACCATTTTTAATCGCATTGATGTGGGGCTGTTTACCTATTTTGACGGCAAAAGGAAGGAGTATCTTCTCAAGTGAATCAATGGCTTTGCTCATTGTTATTTTCCTTTAATGCCGCCTTATGACGGCCAGGGTATGAAGTTCGCTCTTTGACTGTTTTTTCTCTTTGACTTAAATATTCAATTTCAAAATAAAATAAAAACAAATATAAAATGACTACTGACTTGCTGCTTTTTTGATTGCCGCAACGGCGGCTTTCAGAACGCCTAATCCATCGATTTTGCCGTACATGACAGAATCAATCACTTCAACCGGCTTGCCCGGTAATATTTTTTGAATTTCAGCCAGCTTGTAGGCAATTTGAGGGCCCAGAAGCACCAGATCCGCCGCACCGCCTTTCTCCGCCGCCAGCGACTCAGAAAATGCTTCAATAATGACCGGCACTTCGTATTTTTCAGCCTGAGCCTTCATTTTCGAAACCAGCAGTGAGGTAGACATTCCCGCGGAACAAAACAAATAGATGACTTTCTTTTCCATTATGAAATCCTTCTATTCCAAAGTAATTGCAGGTCAGAACGGGGGATCCCTTTCTGCCTACAGCGACAATCCTAAATGCCTATCCTGATTGTCTCTGCTTGAAGGGAGTATAGGGCATCACTGTTGCCGGAGGATAATTCATTGCTATATAAAATCGTCTCTCCTTGACTATCCCTTATGACTCCCTTCACATTTTGGGGAAATAGTCTGCACGACTACCTGAACTGACATCCTTCGTATTTTCAAATCAGCTACTGAATTCTTTACAAAATGCGTAAAAATGTGATCAGGATCAATGGCATTGCACGATAAGGTTTTACTCTTTGAGTGGAACTCACTCACCAAGGATGACCTATGAAAGTAAAAGATTTTTTTGTCATGACAATGCCTGACAGACGGAGATATGGCGTTGCATTGTTTGTCGGTATTGTTGCCGGTGTTATGTCTGCATTTGTAAAATGGGGAGCCGAAGTTCCCCTGCCACCTCGCACCTTTTCAGGTGGACGTGATGCGTTTAATCCCCCATTTCTATTTCTAAGAGATTATCTCGGTATTGACCCAACTCAGGCCGTTTACCACTTCTCTGAGCACATCATTAATCCGGTGCACATTACCCACATCATTTTCTCTCTGGTCTTCGCGATAGGCTATTGCCTGGTAGCTGAAATCTTTCCGAAAGTGAAATTATGGCAGGGCGCGATGGCGGGTGTTATTGCAACCATTGCCGTCCACTGGATCAGTTTCCCACTATTGGGTTTGACCCCGCCGTTATCCGGGATCCCGTTTGATGAATATGCTTCTGAATTATTGGGCCATATATTCTGGTTCTGGGCGATTGAGATGATCCGTCGTGACCTGAGAAACCGAATAACACATGAACCCGATGCCGAAGTTCCTCTGAATTCACCGTTCCGTTAATGCTTTGACTCTTCGAATCAGGCCCGCCTTGTTACACAGGCGGGTTTTTAATACCTCTGTTCGGCTCTATCGCTCCCACCTTCAGTTCATTGAGTGAGGCGTCACTCTGTTTTGCTTCATCAGGTTGGTGTTCGCTTGTTCACAGAGCTCAAATAGCATCGGTATCAGATGCGCGGCAGCTTTCAGATTCCATCACGCCATAAGGTTCCAATCTCAAAGTGTGACTTAGCCAGGAGACTTTATTCCTCCGCTAACAGCAAAGAAACAGGTTGGATGCATTTACAGGGATTTGTATCTGGATTTGGAATATGTCTCGCAAAGGTAAGATTGTGGATAGAGAACTTGCCATCAATCAGACTCATCCTGCTACCATTACCCTTAAAAAACAGGCTATTCGGATCCCCTATTTTAAAGGAAAGACAATGAAGAGATTGTTAATTGCCATGCTGGCATTTGTCCTGGTGGGCTGTGTACAACATCCGGCACCCCCGGTTTCACAGAAGACGATAGGAATGGCGAATCCCGCTTCCGTCTACTGCCATGAAAAAGGCGGTAAATCACAAAGCGTGCAGACCAGCGCGGGTGCGCGCGCTGACTGTTTGTTGCCCGGTGGTGAAAAAATTGATGAGTGGGAGCTGTATCGCAGAGACCATAAATAAAGCATGAAGTACGCCGTTGCTTAGGCGCACTTTGATGATTTTTATTGCCTGACCTTTTACTCAGCAAAACTTATTTTACTGAGTAAGAGTGTCAGGCATCTGGAGTTTTATTTACGCCGTGGCGGACTGACGTAGCTGTGCCGGGTCGGTTTGCAGTAATACTACGTTGCTGAAGTCTCGCAGGTTGAACTGATGTAAATAGCCCTCAAACGAGCTATGGGTGTTGGCCTTTTGCCAGTCCGATTTAAGGGTTCCGAGGAGATCGACTGATTTAGTGGTCTGCGCAGGCGTGGTGGTATCGGATTCAAGTAATCCTTTCACGTATTTAGAAACATGCGTGGAAGTACTGGCTGTCTGGTTCAGCGTGGCACTGATTAATGCGCCTTTACGGTACTGAATATCCGTGGCGCTTTCTGCTTTGTCATCTATCTGAGTGTACTCGTAATTTTGTGAAGCTTTCAGCGTGGTGAGGTGTAATTGAAGCCCAGATGACAGGGGCTTATGGTAGCTGGCCACGAGATGGGACTGCTGTTTCTGGCTGATGCCGCGGTCCAGGGTGCTGTTGCCCGTGATGCTGGTATTTTGCGAAATCTGATAAGAGAAAGCATCAACTTCATCGGGGCGCAGCGGATTGATGGTGTTATCCGGCGTTTGCGTAACGGAGGCGTTGAAATCTGCCAGTCCGGTCAGCATGTTTTTATCCGTTCCATTCAGGGAGAAATGAACGGCGGCGGGTGCGCTATTTTTTGGCGTAGCGGCCGCTTCGCCATAGTTGCTGTTGAGGGCGCTAAAGGCATCCCGGAACATGTCCATTAATGCTTCATTGCCGTTGCCGCGACCCTTTGCGCTGTCGATCTGCTTAAGATACTGGTTTAGCGCCTGTTGCTGCTGAGTAGCGGTCCCTAAGAGCGCTTGTTTACTCATATCCACGCTGATATTCACCGTACCAGCGATACCTGTCGATTTAACCGAACGCTGCTTACTGTCAGCGTGGAAATCCAGCGTTTGCGCGCTGCTTAATTTTGCATGCAGGTCAACGGAGGAAAGCACTGAGCTGTCGAATTTCGTTAATCCGGCCACATCCAGACGCGGAGGTTGTTGTGTCAGGCCATCAATGGTTTTCTGGAAGGCATCGGACAGTTTTGCCAGCGCAGTACGTTCGGCTTCGCTCAGGTTGCCATTCGTCACCTCAATTTGTACGCCCAGCGCATCGTTACTGCTGCCAAGTGTGATATTCACCAGCGCGCCGCCTGCTGTTTTGATGCTCAGGCTGAACTGGTTGTCGGCGTTTTTCACCGGGTTCAGACCCTCGATGGACGACGCCTGACGAACAGATTGCGAGAAGTTGCTGCCGTCATTTGTGAAGCGGCTAAGCAGCGCCGCTCCAAGCCCCTGGAAACGTACCGCTGTGGCCTGTGAGGTAAAGTTGCCAGCCATTTTGCTACTTATGCTGTCGCTTGACGCCTTTTCCCAGACGGGGACAGGGCGGGTGATGGTGTATACCGGCGTAGTGTTTACAGATTCCACTTTTCCGAATGACACTAAAACGGATTGGGGAGCCGTAGCCTGTGATTCCTGGGCAATGGCCGTCACGGCGGTCGTTTTGGTTGTAGATACCAGCGTATTGAGAGATTGATTTCCTGCCAGAGATATTACAGTCATCCTGATGAGCCCTTATTTTTCACGTCTTCGCGTTGATGGGTACGGTGATCCTTGTGGTGTTATTTTCGGCAGAATGGCAGAAAACTTTAATGCAGCAATAGGAAGGAAGGGCAGAAGGGGCTTTCATGAAAATGAGGAACGGAGGGTATGATGAAAGACGGCAGACAAGAGGTTTATGAATGCCGAAACCGGCTAGGTGCAGGTTTCGGCGAGGTAATTCTCTCTTATCGGCAAACCTGGCCATCGGCCATGACTACCGTTATTTCACCCTGCCAAAATTCTGCAATAAATATCTCATTGAAGTTATTTATATTTAGAGAGGCTATCTTTTCTTGTAGCCATGCTTCATCTCTGCCAATCGCTTCAAGCTCTGAGTGGCGTATTCGACCATCTTTGACCAATATGACTGACGGCATCTCAGCGCCTTCACAGATGGCGGTGATTTGGCCTCCAGGTTCGATCTGCGCATATTTTAAGTTCTGGAAGGAGTGAATACCTTGTGCATGCAACTGCGATGCGACGTTAAGGATATCGATTTTGTTCCTTCTTTTTAAAATGTTATCCATGATGAATTTTCCGTCCTTTACGATAGGTATTGGATTACCTATCGCGAAAGAGCGGAATAGGAAGAAGCGTTTGCTCACCGAGTTGAGGAGTGATATCAGCATAACGCCGATCACCAATACGATGACATATTGATATAAAGGAATGACATCGTTATAAATTACGCCGCCAATAATACCGCCCAAAACGAAGTTACCTATAAAATCCACTGGCGTCATTTGCGATAATTGTGTTTTACCTGAAAAATTCAAATGTGAAATAACAATTAAAAAACCAATGACGAATTTTGCTAAGACGAGAAGATAGTATTCCATTATGTGTGTGCTCCTGTGCGAATCTCGTTAACATAACATGATTTTATTGAATGTTAATTCCTTCACGTTTTTTGCATGTTGATGCAACTTTTGGCTGTGCCTACGGTGGCGTCAGACCCCCGTTGAAACAAAATTAAACAATCTGCCCTCACGCTTAGCTTGCGGTATGTAGTATAGCCAATGCTATATTCATGATTGGCGAGTGAAAATCGAACAACATAATAATAATTCCATTACACAGGGTAAGAATGAGTATGCGTGAAGTGACCCCCTCTTCTTCATTGACCGAGCGAACCAATACGGCCATTAGCGATGCACTTTCCGGACGTAAGCGCGGAATGATGACGCCGCTGCTGTTTGCTGGTCCGGCGGTGATCGCCTCGATTGCCTATATGGATCCTGGCAATTTCGCCACCAATATTCAGGCTGGCTCGAAGTACGGCTATACGCTGCTGTGGGTGGTGGTGATGGCCAATCTTATTGCCATGCTGTTTCAGGCGCTGTCGGCTAAGCTGGGTATCGTCACCAATAAAAATCTGGCTGAGATGTGTCGCGAACAGTTTCCGCAGCCGGTGGTATGGGGAATGTGGGGCGTCAGTGAGGTTGCGGCAATGGCGACCGATTTGGCCGAGTTTCTCGGCGGAGCAATTGCGCTGTCATTGTTATTCCACATGCCGTTACTGGCCGGCATGGGCGTAACGGCGGTGATTACTTACGCTTTATTGATGGTGGAAAAGCGCGGGTTCAGGCCGCTTGAACTGATGATTGGCGGGTTGGTCGCGGTGATTGCACTCTGTTATCTGGTAGAGATGTTTATTGTGCCGGTGGATTGGGCCGCCGCCGGGATGGGCATGATCATGCCGCAGTTACCCGATGCACAGGCGCTTACCATCTCAGTTGGCATCATCGGTGCAACAGTCATGCCGCATGCAATTTTCCTGCACTCGGGTCTTACCCAGCATCGCACTCAGGTCAATAATCAGGGGGAGCGCCGCAAACTGCTGCGTTTTTCCAATATTGAAGTAGTGATTGCACTGACGGTGGCCGGTATGGTGAATATTGCCATGGTGATCATGGCTTCGAGCGCATTTCACGCCGGTCACAGCGACGTGGCTGAAATCGAAACTGCCTACCACACGTTGACACCCTTACTGGGCATCGGGGCAGCAGGCGTGTTCCTGCTCTCACTGATTGCTTCAGGTATTTCCAGCTCTGTCGTTGGCACTATGGCCGGGCAGATGATTATGCAAGGCTTTGTCGGTTTTCGTATTCCGGTATGGGTACGCCGCCTGGTGACCATGGTTCCTGCCTTCATTGTTGTGGCGATGGGGGTCAATGCGACTGACGCGCTGGTCTACAGCCAGGTTGTTCTGAGCCTGGCGTTGCCAGCGCCGATGATTGCATTGGTCATGTTCACCCGCCGCCGCGATATCATGGGCGAGTTCGTGAATAGCCGCCTGACGGTGATTGTTTCAACGATTGGCACGGTGGTGATCATCGCGTTGAATATCGTGTTGCTATTGCAGATTTTCGGAGTGAATATTCCGGGTCTTGGATAATAAGATGAGGTCTCGGGATCGGGATTAAAAACCTCATTGATTGGGCACAATGCAGGTTATTGAATGAAATATGAAGATATCCGACTCCATACCGAACAGCGATAAGTACGTTTATTCTTTTTCTGCAAGATAAACTGAATATCAGAAGGTTTGAGGCGGATATTCACCCCGATAATCTGGGTTCACGGGGGTTATTGATGCGAATGGGCTTTGAGCTTGAGGGGCAGCTCAAAGAGCGCTGGATCGTTGGGGATGAAATTTCTGACTCTCTGATTTTTGGCCTGCTCAGTAATAAGGAATAGAATATTCTGTAGTATCAGATATCTGCATGTTTAAGAACGGGAGGGCTAATGAAGCTGCTTAAAAACGAACGGGAATATCGCACCTGGATGTCAGAGGATTTTCTCAGGACTAAAACGTTAAGTCCGGACCAGCAGGAGCAAGAGCTGCTAAGGCAAATGCCGGAAAAATTCCCCTGTATCGCCAGCGTCGTTAAAGTGCAGGGTGAACAGGAGAGGGAAACGGTGAAGTTTTTATCGCCGGAGCAGATTGCACAGTGGTCTTCTGAGATGGGCAAAAATCAGCGATAAGCAGATGTATTACCGGGGTATTCCGCTATTTAAGCTTCGCGGAAATAGCGGAATACCCATTAAATTAACGCGCTAACGAGTGGGCTTTCAGCCGTTTACGTAGCAGGCAGCCCAATACCAGGACCGTGGCAATGACTAACACCGCCGCAGAGATCAATACGGCAAGGAAAGCCTGGTCGAAGGCCGAACGCGCCAGCTGCGTTAATAGCGTGGCATCGCTCAGGTTCATATCCTTAGCAATCCGCAACGCTTCATCAATGCTGTCATAGGCCAGGTCTCCGGCCGGGAGGCTTTCCGGCAGCACCAGACTGCGGCTATACACGGCGCTCATCAGGCCACCAAGCAGCGTCACTCCCAGCACGCCGCCCATCTCCCAGGACACATCTTCAATCGCCGCAACCATACCCGCTTTTTCTTCAGGAGCATTGAGCATGATGGCCGTCGATGCAGCAGTGATTGCACCGCCAAGTCCAAGCCCGAGAACAAACAGGCAGACCAGTTGTACAGCAATGTGGCTTTCAAACAGTATCGCCAGGCAACTGATACCCAGTGCGGTGAGAATGAAGCCACCCACGATGATCCGGCGTTCGCCAAAACGGGGCAACATCATTCCTGCCCAAGGGCCAGCCAGTGCGGAAGCGACCGGGATCGGCAAGATGAACAGCGCCGCCATCAGGGGTTTTAACCCCAGCACCAGCTGCAAGCGCTGGGTCAGCACCAGTTCAACGCCAATCAGCGCAATCATCGAGATAATCGCCACGCCAACGCCGCTGCTAAAGGCCGGATTGCGGAACAGCGAGAAATCGATCATCGGATAGAGGGCCCTTTTTTGCCGGCGGGCAAACAGGGTCAGAAACAGCACACCGAGGGTTGCCGCGATGATCAATGCGGGTACGGATGATGCCGGTTTGCTTAACTCTTTCAGCGCGTAAATCACGCCAACCAGCCCGATCATAACTTGTCCGGAACCTATCAGGTCATACGGGCGATCAGGATTTCCACCGCGATCGGGAATAAGTTTCCAGGCAAACGGGATCACGATCAGAACGACCGGCACGTTGACCAGGAAAACGGAGCCCCACCAGAAATATTCCAGTAATACGCCACCCACGACAGGGCCAAGTGCGGCCGCCCCGGATGCTACGGCAGCCCATATACCTATAGCCAGCGCACGTTCGCGCTCATCGGTGAACACGTGGCGAACAATTGACAGTGTTGCCGGCATCATCATGGCGGCACCAATAGCCAGGAAAGCGCGTGAGGCAATTAACAGCTCAGCCGAGGGTGAGAAGGCTGCACAGAGCGAAGCCAGGGCGAAGACCGGCAGGCCAGTCATAAAGAGGCGTTTGTGACCGATACGGTCGCTTAACATTCCGGCACCGGGCAGTAAACCGGCCACTACCAGCGGGTAAGCATTCACGATCCACAGTTTTTCTGATGCCGTAGCGTCAAGTGCCTGCGTCAGGCGTGGCAGGGCAGTATATAAAACAGTCATATCGACAATAATTAAAAACAGTGTACTGGTGATGATTGTCAGTATCAGCCAGCGGTTATTGGCGTGCATAATAGAGTCTCTGAAAAAGGGCGGCTCGGGTGAGTCGCCATGCTGCCACCATGATGTCTAAGCCGTGGTGTGTTATGTATAATATAAATCCATACGTATGTATTGAAAAGGTCTTTTTTTATGGGACGTCAACGCAGCATCGACCGCGATAAGGTTCTGGATGCCGCTGAAGAGATCGTTGCCACGCAGGGTGCTGCCGGGTTAACCATTGATTCTGTGGCAAAAGCGATGGGTATCTCGAAGGGGGGAGTGCAGTATTGCTTCGGGAATAAAAATGCCCTGATTGACGCCATGTTTGAACGCTGGGGCAAAGCCTATGACACCGTCTTTGATCGTATTGCCGGAGACTCTCCTGCGCCTGTCACAAAAGTTCAGGCGCATATGCAGGCGACCCGTAATTCGGATCAGGTCTCAAGCGCCAAGGCCGCGGCGCTGATGGCGACGCTGATTCAAACCCCTGAGCATCTGGAAAGTTCACGTGAATGGTATCGCAGCCGCATTGCGGGTCTGGATCTGTCTACCCTTGAGGGTAAAAAAGCCCGTCTGGCATTTCTGGCGACGGAAGGAGCATTTATGTTGCGTTTCTTCGGTTTGATGGACATCGTCGAGCAGGAGTGGGATGAGATGTTCGGTGATATTGAGAGCGTTATATTGAGCACCAAAAAAGAGTGAATTGACAGTCAATGGGGGGCATGCTTCCCATTGATTCAATAATCATCTTTTGCGTCTTGCACCGCGGAGCGTATCACCAGGACGGCAATCGCGCCGATCGACACAATAACGCCCAAAACTATTTGCACTGTCTGCATCGGAAATCATTTTCGGGCAAAGGTGAGCGGATGAGTCATCTTAGTGTCTGCTGGAAGTGCCTGATTTTTTTGGCGCCCTGATATTCCGCGTATAAAAGAAGCCAGCCGCGCTCAGTGCGTTACTCTCTGACGGTATTTTCTGCATGAATCAGAAAATGAGATTGATATCTCATTCCTGTAATTTACAGCTCGGAAATAGTGCAAATCGGTATTTATAAAAATTCAAGTTAGGTATATTCGCCGCAGTGGATTGTTACCGTTCAGTCGGGCAAAACCCGAAATGAGATCGTCCGGATTTTTCAGGATGTGATCATTTCGGGTTTTTTTATTTTTAAAATCCACTCACTGGGATTAGGCGTTGATTACAAACTAAAAATAACTACAGGGAGTGATAAAGTTATGAGGAAGGTAAAGTACTGTTTTATTTTAGGTATATTAGGACTCCCCGCCTGTGCGGAGGCATCTGTGTCGGACATTAAAGACTCCAGCTTTGTTAAAAACAGTTCTCTGGAGCTGGGAACCCACAATATCCTGAAGTACCTTGATGAAGGGGAGTCCGGAAAACGTACCGTTCACAATGCCTGGGGGCAAGGTATTTCCCTGGATTATAAGTCAGGTTACATCAATAACTTTATCGGTGTAGATGGTTCTTATTATGGTGTTATTAAACTGGCTGCTGCCGATAATTTCGCATCAAGAGGGATTCTCTATAACGATAATGGCCAGGCCAGTGGTTTTAACAAAATTGGACAGCTTTATGGTAAAGCGAAATTCTCACAATCGGGGGTTAACGGCAATCTTTATGGTGGATGGAAGCTGTTAAAACTCGGTGTCCTCACGACATCGATGCGCGCAGCCCCCAATACCTACCAGGGCGTCAGCGGTGATCTTAGCTGGGATGCCTACCGGCTGCGTATGGCGTATGTCGACAGATCCTCAAACCGCGACTCGCCAGATAAAGTGCAATTTCTAACCAGTGACGGTAAGCAAATTGATTCTATTTATACCGGCGATCTGCAGTATAAATCCGACAATTTTACAGCGTTATACCTGTACGGTGAGAGTGAAGACTATTTACGTCGTAACGGGCTTGAGCTGGTCCTGAAACAGAATAAAACGCTGGCTTATGGTGTACAAATCTACAGCACTGACACGCTGGATAAATATGACAGCATGCGGACCAGTAAAAAAGATTTTGATTCAAGTGCCAACCATTATGCCGTGGATATGACATGGAAACCGGGTAATTGGATTATTAAACCGGGTTTCGAATATACGCAGGCGCATAAAACTGACGGCATAGGGCAATTCCCACGCCACATGAGTAAAAACTCACGGGGTACATTTAATTCAATGGCCTACGCCGGCCTGGATTATATGCGGGATGAAGAAAAAGTTATCTCTTTTGATATGGGTTATAACCTGACACCAGACTTCCTGGTGGGAATAAATACTCACTACGGTTTCTTTGACTATAAAGGTCAGCAGGTTAAGGAAGGCGAGTTTAACGTTTATACGCTATGGAAACCTTCATCACCCGCGCTCAAAAACTTGTCTGTTTTTACGTTGGCTGGGCCGGGGCGCACCTTCGAACATAACGGCACCACCCCTATTGAAGACAGTAACGGAATCATTAAAAAGACCAATAGCATGGCTTATGAATTCCGCATTGATTATAAATTCAACATTTTCTGATTTATTCATGAAGAGGAATACGTAATGAAAAAGCAATTGATTGCCGCATTAGTATTATTAGCCCCGCTTTGTATTTCGCCCGTGCAGGCCGACCAAAAAAGTAATGGGCCAGTGGCGCAGGCCCCGGGAACGGTCACCTTTTACGTCACCCGTCATGGTAAAACCATGTTCAACACTGCACATCGCATGCAAGGATGGTCGGATACACCTCTTACTGCTGCCGGAGTGGAAGTGGCGACCCAATTAGGCAAGGGACTGAAAGATGTCCCATTTACCGCCGTCTATTCCAGCGATTCAGGCCGTGCGCGGGAGACGGCCAAATTAGTGCTGGCAGCTGCCGGACAATCCAATCCGATTATTGAAGAGTCCTCTTTGCGTGAAACCTGCTTTGGCTCCTTTGAAGGAACGCTGGAATCGGTGACCTGGGAGCCCGTCGCGAAAAAGCTGGGATTTAAAGACTTTGAATCCATGGGCAAAGGGCTGGGTAAAAGCGAGATCACACTGGACCAGATGATGGATACTCTGGCGAGCACTGACCCAAGCGGGCAAACTGAAACCGCCGCGCAGGTGCGTACCCGTATGCAAAATGAGTTGCGCACGATTGCCGGGAAAGTCAGTGCTGCGGGTGGCGGTAACGTGTTGGTGGTTTCGCATGGCATGGCGATCCTCACTATGCTCAAAGGTTGGGCTCCTGATGACCAATTACGTGAACCTCTGAAAAACGCCAGCGTAACTAAAATCACCTATCAAAACGGCAAATTCACCGTCGGTCAGGTGGGGGACATGAGCTATGTTGAAAAAGGTAAGCAGTAAGTGCTAAGCAGTAAAAAGGTTTAAGCCGCAAACAGATAAACGCCTTCTGATAACAGAAGGCGTTTTTTATGGTCAGTTCAGCGTGTTTTAAGACTCTGTGACGCCGTTCAATGGCAGGTGCTTAGGAGGTTTAATGACGAAGAATACCAGAATGGCACCGAGTGCGGCGACGCCGCCGGCAAGGATAAAGGCGCTGTCGAAGCGGCCGGTATTCTGCACGATAAAGCCGGTCACGACCGGACCGATAATGCCTGAGACGCTGCCAATCAGATGGATAAATCCGCTGGTACCACCGACGCGTGATTTATGCACCACATCCTGAATAATCGCCCAGTAAATCGCGCCGGTGGTATACAGGAAGAAGATGGAAATAGACATCAGCACAACGGCAGGCACGACGCTGGTCACGACACCGGCCAGAGCGACACAGATTGCCGCCGCCAACAGGCTGACCACCAATATTATTTTCCTCGACAGCAATAAACGGCCGGTAATATTAAAGATTTTATCAGAAATAATGCCGCCAAGTGCCAGCCCAACAAAGCCGACTATCCATGGGATCACCGTCGTCAGGCTCATTTCTTTAATATTCAGACCATGTGCCTGCACCAAATAAGCCGGGAACCAGCTGAGGAAGAAGAATAAAATATAGTTGTAGCAGAAGAAGGCGAAAGCGGTGACCAGAATAATAGGCTGGCGCAGGTAATAACCCAAACCATGGGCGGCCTGGGCCAAATCTTCTTCTTTGGTCAGATGTTCATTCTTCATTTGCTCTATTAAACGCAGCTCATTTTGCGAGACGCGTTTACTTTTTAGCGGATTATCGGCCACGGTGAAGAACCAGATAACCATCCAGATGATACCGATGGAGGCAATGACCATAAATGCCGGTCGCCAGCCAAAAGAGAGGGCAAGATAACCGACGATAGGGCCAGCTACCGCACCGCCCAACGGTGAGCCAGCACTGAGTAACCCCATGGCGGTCGCAGCCTGTTTCTTGGGGAACCAGCCGTTAATCATTTTATTTGCGGATGCACATATCGGCCCTTCGGCCATGCCAAATAAAACCCTCAGTATTAGCATGGAATAAAAGCCAGTGGCAATAGCCGTCATTCCACAGAATATTGACCAGAGGCCGACGGCCAGTCCCATCACTATGGTTGGACCAAATTTGTCCACTGCCAGACCACCGAGAAAGTTAAATATAGCGTAACCGAAGAAGAAACTGCCAAATATCATGCCGAATTGCTCGGGATTAATGGTCAACTCTTTTTCAATCATCGGTACGGTAATCGACAGCGCAACGCGGTCGAGGTAATTGATCATGTAAACCAGAAATAACAGGAATACGATGACCCAGCGTAGGTTTTTAAACATAGAGGCTCCACCTGATATTATTTATAATAGTGATGCGTGATGTAGGATAAATATAAACACTGGCGTTAATGGCATTAAAAGAAGAAGGATGAATATTCACCCTTCCCGTGGTACCCCTTCTTTATTCAAACGGGCTGTCGATCAGCCTTTCATCGGGAATTTCAGCAGGACTTTGCAACAGGCGCGCTGGTCATTGGCAAATAAATCCATGGCTTTTTCGACTTCCAGCGCAGGCATCAGGTGCGTCACCAGTTTTTGTGGGTCAATTTTCCCCTCCTCCATCCACTGAATAACCTGCGGAAAACGATGGCTGTTCAGGCGGGATGAAAACAAGGAAATCTCTTTGCTGGTAATACTTTGTTGGGTAATGCTGCTGGCTTCACCGGAGAAGCCCATCATGCCAATACGCGCTGCCGGGGAAGCCAGCAGAATAGCCTCCTGCAAAATCGCCGGATGACAGGCGGCATCTATAACGATCGTCGGGCGGATACCTTGCGCTGCCAGAGCATCAGCGACGCTTTGTTGCTGGTTATTGAGGGTCCAGTCTGCACCGCTCTCTTTCGCCATCGCCAGACGATCGTCTATACGATCTGCCACGATAACGTTGTTTACGCCGTAAACACCTTTTAGTACCTGGATAACCGTGAGACCCATCGGGCCTGCGCCATAAATCAGTGCCGTGTCTTGTGGTTGTGGTTGCAGGAATGCAGTGATGTTGGCCGCGATTGTAAAAGGCTCCACCATGCTGGCTAATTCGTCCGTGATAGTGGGCGGAACGACGTAAGCGTTAGCGGCAGGTGCACAAGCATAGTCGCTGAAGCCGCCATCCCGATGAACGCCGATCACCTGCAATTCGCTACATACGTTAGGCCTGCCGATGGAACAGGGGTAGCAGTGGCCGCAGCTGACCACCGGATCGACCACTACGCGTTCGCCAATTCGACTGGCATCAACACCGGCCCCCACACCGTCAATGTGGCCGAAGAACTCATGTCCGATAACCCGTGGGTATTTCGCAAACGGATTGTGTCCGTGATGAATATGCACATCGGAACCACAGATCCCTGCATAGCTGACTTTGACCCGTACTTCGCCTGCGGCCGGTTGGGGCAGCGGGCGCTCTTCGATCACCAGTTTTCCCGGCTGTTGTATGACGACGCTTTTCATCTTCGACTCCCTTACCAGTTCCACAGTGTGCCGTCTTCCAGACGGGCCACCGGCAGATGCGCCGGCTCGTACGGATACTTCGCCGCCAGTTTTTCGTCAAACTCGATCCCCAGCCCCGGTTTTTCGCCCGGGTGCATGTAACCATCATTAAAGGTCCAGTTATGGGGGAAGACTTCCAACATCTGTTCGGAATAACCCATGTACTCCTGTACTCCGAAGTTAGGAACCCACAGATCAAAGTGCAGCGCAGCAGCCATACAAATCGGTGACAGGTCAGAGGGGCCATGTGAACCGGTACGAACCTGGTATAACGAGGCGAAATCCGCAATCCGACGCATGCCGGTAATGCCGCCCGCATGGGTCAGAGTGGTGCGGATATAATCGATGAGTTGCTCTTCAATCAGCTGTTTGCAGTCCCAGATGCTGTTGAACACTTCGCCTACGGCAATCGGCGTCACGGTATGTTGGCGGATCAGGCGGAAGCACTCCTGATTCTCTGCCGGTGTCGGATCTTCCATCCAAAACAGGCGGTATTGTTCGATGCTTTTGCCAAAACGCGCCGCTTCAATCGGCGTCAGGCGATGATGCATGTCATGCAGTAAATGCTCATCAAAGCCAAACTTATTGCGCACGGCCTCGAAGAGTTTTGGCGTGAAATCGAGGTATTTTTCCGTCGACCATAGCTGCTCTTCCGGCCAGATCCCTTTGGTCGCAGGCTCGTAAGCCAGACCTTTGCCTTTTGCCATACCGTACGTGGTTTTCATGCCCGGTACGCCACATTGGGCGCGGATCGCTTTGAACCCCAGCTCTTTATGTTTGGCGTAGTCGTCCAGCACTTCATCAATGGAGTGGCCGGTGGTGTGACAGTAAACCATCACGCCGGTGCGCGAGGCGCCACCGAGCAACTGGTAAAGCGGCATATTGGCGGCTTTGGCTTTAATGTCCCACAGTGCTATATCGACAGCCGAAATAGCCGACATGGTCACCGGCCCGCGACGCCAGTAGGCTCCTTTGTAGAAGAACTGCCAGATATCTTCGATCTGGTGAGCATCTCTACCGATCAGCTGTGGGCAGACGTGATCTTTCAGGTAAGAAGCGACCGGCAGCTCACGGCCATTGAGGGTGGCATCGCCGATGCCGGTCAGGCCGCTGTCCGTCGTGATTTTTAGCGTGACGAAATTGCGGCCCGGGCAGGTAACAAACACTTCAGCATTCACTATTTTCATCAATCAAACCTTCTTGCAGAAATCAGGGCTCAGTTCATTGAGTGAAAATTACGCTGAATGACAACTACCATACAAGTATGCATATTGGGTTTTGCAGGAAGGGATCACAGTTTGTAGCGTAAATGTGATGAAAGAGGGGAAATAAGAGGGGGAGGTTCTGCTGCTCCTCTGGCAGGGGAGCAGCAGGAAAAGAGTTCGCGTTAGCCTAATACCGGGCACTGCGGTGGCAGGCGGCACTGAATGGCATCGGGCAGGAGATCGATGCGGAAATGAGTACCTGTCAGAGGCTCGCCGTCGAGGTTGAAAGTCATTTCATGCGGGGCGTTGATTTCCAGCCAGGGTAGCGATGCGGAAATCACATTCTTATTCTCTTCTTTGTTCACCAGGCTGCGGATAAAAGAGGGGAGCAGCTCTTCGGAAGTCAGCAGACGCAGCTGCAACAGACCGTCATTAATCAGCGCATCCGGGCAGATTTGCTGACCACCACCAGCCTGACGTCCGTTGCCGATACCGATAACCAGCGCTTCACCAGACCAGGAAAAGTCAGGACCGGTAATTTCACAGCGGTCGGCCTTCAGGGTATCCATACGCAACAGCCCATGAATGAAATAGGAGACGCCACCCAGAGCCGACTTGAGTTTTTCCGGGGTTTCAGTGGTAATTCGCGTCCCAAAACCGCCGGTCGCCATATTAATAAAATAGTGTTTATCATTAACGCGGGCCAGATCGATATCGACGGCACGTCCTTTAACTGCCAGTTGCAGGGCCTGGTCCAGCGCAGCCGGAATATCGCAGCTGGTGGCAAAATCATTTGCCGTACCCATGGGCAGTAAGCCCAGTACCGGGCGGGGACCTTCGGGCAAATTCACCAACGCGGTGGCCACTTCATTGATGGTGCCGTCACCGCCGCCAGCGATCACTGTTGCACAGCCTAATTCAACCGCTTCGTCCAGATAGCGTGCGGCGTCACCATGTTCCCATGTGGTCCGGACTTCAATGCGGGTTCCTTCCGCGCGTAAGCTATAAACCGCTTCACGCAGTGCCTCATTACCCGCCCCTTTGCCGTTTAAAATCAGCAGCGCATCGGGCGTGTTTTTCATGCTTTCCTTCATGAACGTCTCCTGTCTGTAACCTGGTTCAGACTTTACCAGTAAAGGTAGATGACAAACCAGCATCAAGGCTATCGGAATAATCAGGTAATGAAGGGGAAATTGGTGGCGTTATTATCTGCAAATCAATTAGGCAGAAAGGAATCATTCCAAATAACTGACTTCAGTTATTAATTTTAATTCTATTTAACGAGTAAGTTTATTTGTTCTATTAACAGATCACGTTATTAGTATTGCGGCTTAGTGGGCGAATAACGTTAGAACGTAATTAATCTATTGATATAAAAAGAAAAGCCAGCTCAAGGGAGATTGAGCCGGCCAAGGAGGTGGTGCTTAGTGTGGTCCGATAATTTATTTTTCATTCGTTTAATTTGCCGAAGAATAATAACTAAACAATGAAGGGGGGAATGTGACCGGTTTCTTATTTTTGATGTTATTTTAAAAAAAGAAGAATAAAAAACGCCACATAATGTGGCGTCGTTGCACAGCTAAACCGGGCGGGTATTCTACTCAGGATTTTGCATGCGGATTGCGCGTATCAGTCTCGTTCAGATTACGCAACAAAATGGCGAACTCCAGGCTTATCTCTTGCGGCAGCGAAACATAGACAATGTGGCCATTACCTGGCGCAACATCCACCGGCTGACCTTTTTTGTCGCGCAGCGCTTCGAGCGTAAACTGTACGTTGCCATTAGGGGTCATCATCTCAACGCTGTCGCCCACGCTGAATTTGTTTTTAACGTCAATTTCGGCCCAACCATCAACCCGATTACCCGTGAATTCCCCCACGAATTGCTGGCGATCGCTGACTGAAAAACCGTATTCATAGTTCTGCTGAGCATCATGCGTATGGCGGCGCAGGAAACCTTCGGTGTAACCGCGGTGGGCTAATCCTTCCAGCGTGGTCAGCAGCGTCGGGTCAAAGGGCTTTCCGGCGGCGGCGTCATCGATAGCGCGACGATAAACCTGTGCGGTGCGGGCGCAGTAATAGAAGGACTTGGTGCGCCCTTCGATTTTCAGTGAATGAACGCCCATTTTGGTCAGGGTTTCGACGTGCTGAATCGCGCGCAGATCCTTTGAATTCATAATATAAGTGCCATGTTCATCTTCAAACGCACTCATGTACTCACCTGGGCGCATCGCCTCTTCCAGCATAAAGACTTTATCAGTCGGCTGACCGATGCCGAGGGTCGGTTCTGGGACGTCAGCGGCCTCAACCTGTTGCACTGGGATCGGCTCATACTGATGCACGATATTCCCCAGATCGTCCTCTTTGCCGGGCTGTACATTATATTCCCAGCGGCAGGCGTTGGTGCAGGTACCCTGATTGGGGTCGCGTTTATTGATATACCCAGAGAGCAGGCAGCGGCCAGAATAGGCCATGCATAATGCACCATGCACGAAGATCTCAATCTCCATATCAGGTACCTGTGCGCGGATTTCAGCTATCTCGTCCAGCGACAACTCACGCGATAAAATGACCCGCGTCAGCCCCATCTGCTGCCAGAATTTTACCGTCGCCCAGTTAACTGCATTGGCTTGTACCGACAGATGGATATCCATCTGCGGAAAAGCTTCACGCACCATCATAATCAGACCGGGATCGGACATGATCAGCGCATCAGGCCCCATATCGATCACTGGTTGCAGATCGCGCAGGAATGTTTTCAGCTTGGCGTTATGCGGAGCGATATTGACCACAACATAGAATTTCTTACCCAGTTCGTGGGCTTCATTGATACCGATAGCCAAATTCTGATGGTTGAATTCGTTATTGCGCACACGCAGGCTGTAACGGGGCTGGCCGGCATACACTGCGTCCGCACCGTAAGCAAAGGCGTAGCGCATGTTCTTAAGCGAACCGGCCGGAGAGAGTAATTCCGGAGTAAACATAGTGAGTCTCAGTCTGATAGCAAGTCAGGGCCGTCCCATCGGGGGCGACGAAAGGCCCGAATTGTAACGTCTGAAACGGCAAAAAGCAGCCGGTTAGTGTGGGTATTTGGGGTTAATTGGGGCTAGATCAATTTAGCCCCACATCGCAGAAGTGAGAAAAACAGGGGCGGTTAATGTGCGGTCAGGTCACGAATATCCGTTGATGGGCCGTTTTTACTCACGGATGCGATGCCTTTACGGGCTGCTGCCTCCGTGGTGTACATCTCGCTGACCCCGATAATCTGGTGATTTTTCGCCTTCAACACGAAATAGTGCTGGCCGTCTTTGCCGGGTTTCACTTCGAACTGTTTTTCGTCGGTTGAGTTTGCTTGTACGGACGCGATGCCATTTTCTGCCGAAGCTTTGCTGGCATACATCTCACTGGTGAGAATGATCTCTCCATTACCGGCCTTCAGGTTAAAGTGAAACTGTCCATTCTTCGCTTTTTTAAGATCATAATGACCCGTTGCCATATCGATTCCTCCAATGAGTGTTTTCATCCAGAGGTAAGTGTAGCTAACCTAAGATTTTTCGTAGGACTATGACGCTCTGGCAACAGGGTAAAGCTGTAAAAGTGTGATCAGTCAGGCAGACTTGAGACTGATTTACAAACCTATACATAGTGCCGACCCCCTCAAAGCATCCTGCACGGTTCCGCTTCCCAGCGGTAACCCACGCCATAAACAGCGCGGATAAAGGCCTTATCTCCGTCAATAGACTCTAGTTTACGGCGTAAATTCTTAATATGGCTATCAATGGTGCGATCGGTGACTACGCGGTAATCGTCATAGAGATTATTGAGCAGCACTTCGCGGGTGAAGACATAACCTGGCTTTACCGACAGTGTTTTGAGCAGACGGAACTCGGCCGGGGTCAGATCCAGCTCGTGCCCCTGATAGCTGGCCTGGAAACAGGCTTCGTCAATGTGCAAACCGAAATCGTCGGCTGGATTATCGGCCGGGCGTACGCAGCGGCGCAGGATCACTTTTACCCTCGCCACCACTTCACGCGGACTGTAAGGCTTACAAATATAATCATCTGCGCCAATTTCCAGCCCCAACAGCCGGTCGATCTCTTCGGTTTTGGCGGTGACCATCATGATCGGGATATCCGAGAACTGACGGATATCGCGACAGATGCTCAGGCCGCTGCTGCCCGGCAGCATGAGATCGAGCAAAATCATCGCTGGTGGATTCGCTTTCACCAGGGGGACGACATCATTACCGTTGGAGAGCCATTGGGTGGCATAACCGGCCGCCTCAAGATAGTCGACCAGTAGTTGTCCGAGCTTTGGCTCATCTTCTACAATCAAAATTTGCAGCGGCGCAGGGCCGGATATCACAGTGGAATTCATTCAGTTTCTCGGTCCAAGGGGAATGGAAAGCGGCAGGCTGATAATGATGCAGACGCCGCCAGAAGGCGAATGGCTGGCGCTGATCCGCCCGCCGTGGGCTTCAACAATATTCTGACAAATGGCCAAACCTAAACCGGAACCCCCGCTGGCGCGGTTGCGTGACCCTTCAGCGCGGTAAAAACGTTCGAAAATATGCTGTAGCTGCTCGTTGTTGATGCCCGGCGCGGTGTCCTGAAAAACGATGCGCAGCGATTTATCCCGTTTACTGGCAATAATTTCCAGCCCGCCGCCGCCATCAGTATAGCGCAGGCTGTTTTCCAGCAGATTATTGAACAGTTGCGATAAGCGCTGCGGGTCACCAAATAGCATGACTTTCTCCGGCAGTGTGCTTCTGAGCGTCAGCTGTTTCTGCTGGAAGCGATCTCGATACCCGGCTTCCGCCAGTTGAATCAGGTGTACGGCATCGATCTCCTCTTTGCGGTAGGCCAGTGCACCCGCATCTGACAGCGAAAGCTGGTAAAGATCATCCACCAGTTTGGTCAGAATAGAGACTTCCGACTGCAACGATCCCAGCGAGTCGAGCGTCATCTTACGCACGCCGTCCTGCATGGCTTCAAGTTCCCCTCTCAGCACAGCAAGAGGCGTGCGCAGCTCATGGGAGATGTCGGCCATAAAGGCACGCCGCATCTGCTCATTTTTTTCCAGCGTTGTCGCCAACTGATTGAAGTCTTGCGCCAGTTTGCCGAGTTCGTCCTGACTGTCCACTTTCACCCGGCTACTGAAATTTCCGGCCGCCAGCTGATGCGTCCCCTGAACCAGCCTTTTGACTGGCGCCAACATGCCGCGTGACAGCAGCCAGGTGACGGCGGCGGCCAGCAGGGCGGTAAAGCCGACGATAATCCAGCTGGTGCGATTCTGCTGCCGGTCAAAGTTGATGTCAGCGTTGCGTGTCAAACGTTCGGCAGGGGTGGAGAGTACCGTGCCAATATTCACGCCGTTGACGTTCATGACGCGCCGTGTCCCTTTCATATCCGGCGGAATGGGGAGATCGGAACCGCCAATGCGCTGATCGTGGCTGTCGAGGATCCAGAACTTAGTCCGCCAGCCCTGTGGAGGCAGACTGCTGCCGTTATTTTGTTCAAACGAGCGCATGATCTGATAGATCAACTTGTCGTTTTTTTGCAGGAATTCCCAGCTACCGTGCAGCTTGTATTGCTCCTGCAATGTGTCGGCCAGCAACTCTACCCGCTGCTCGTTACTTTGACGGATATAGTCGATAAATCCGTGCTCAAAACTCATCCGCACGCCCCAGTTCATGGTGATTAACACCAGACCGCAGGTGAAGAAAATAGCCATAAACAGCTTGGCGGTGATTCCAGGTCTCATGATTTTCTCATTGGGTCGGGTGAACCGGCCTGTGCGCGGCGGCGGTCAATCAGGGCATTTTTCAGGCCGTCATCGGGCACGCGTGAAAATATCCAGGCGGGCAGGGCGATAACCAGAGTCATGCATAAGTAACAATAAAGGAAGGCGCTGTGCATGGTGGCGCTTCCTGCCACCACCTGCTGATGGGCGAACAGGCCGAGGAAGATTCCGGCCACGCTGACCCCGAGACTCATCGACAGTTGCATGATCATCGACAGCAAACTGTTGCCGCTGCTCGCCAGACGCGACGGCAGATCTTTGAGCGTCAGCGTATTCATTGACGAGAAGCGCAGCGAATTGACCATACCCTGGAAGAACAGCACCACCGGGATCATCCAGTAAGCGCCGTAAATCGCCACGAACGGGAAGATCAGCGTGATGAGCGCCAGTAACAACGTTGCGGTGACCAGCGCCCGACGGTAACCGAGTTTATTCACCAGCCTGACGACCACACGCTTCATGCCCATGCTGCCGATCACCATCGGTACCATCATCAGACCGGCGTGGAACGGCGTGAAGCCCATCCCGAGTTGCAGGAATACCGGCGTCATAAACGGCAACATACCGCTGCCGATGCGCCCGAGAAAACTGCCGATCAGACCAATTTTAAACGTCGGAGTATGGAACAGGCGCAGTGAGAACAGTGCGGAAAGATTACCGCGCGCGTGCAGCCAGTAGATACCGAGTGACGCAACGCCGACCGCCACCAGCAGCACCAGTTGCCACGGCGAAAGACCGAGTCCCCGGCTGCCGTCCAACGCCAGCGTCAGGGTCGCCATGCCGATCGCCAGCATGATGAAACCACTGATATCAAAGCGCCGGGTCTGCATCTGGTAATTAGGCATGATCATTAACGTGGCGATCCCTCCGGCCAGGCCGACCGGCAAGTTAATCAGGAAAATCCAGTGCCAGCTGGCGTACTCCACCAGAAAACCACCGAGCGCGGGGCCGAGCAGCGGGCCGACCTGACCGGGGATCGTCACCATGGTCATCGCCGCCATATATTCGCTGCGCGGTACGATCTTCAGTACCGTCAGCCGCCCAACCGGCACCATCATTGCGCCGCCAATCCCCTGTACCACGCGCGACATCACCAGTTCCTGCAAACTGGATGACTGCGCGCACAGCAGGGAACCGAGCGTGAATAAGACAATTGCCGAGAAGAACACCCATTTGACCCCCACGCGGTCTGCCAGCCAGCCGCTGGCGGGCAACATCACCGCCACGGTCAGCACATAGGCCACCACCACACTGTGCATATGCAGTGGGTTTTCGCCAAGGCTGGCGGCCATCGACGGTAAGGCTGTGTTGACGATGGTGGTATCCAGCGCCTGCATGAAAAAGCCAAAGGCCACGATCCACAGCTGCCAGCGCACTGAAGGCGGTAACGGGGCGGGCGGTGCAGTATCTGTTATCTCAGAAGGTGATGTCATAAATCCGTGTCCGCAAGCGGGGTGAGTTTTGATTGTCGGTTGAAGCGACTGCGCAACCGGTCAAAGAACAGGTACACCACCGGCGTGGTGTAGAGCGTCAGCAGCTGGCTCACGACCAGACCGCCGACAATCGTGATGCCTAACGGCTGGCGCAGCTCCGCGCCGTCGCCTGACGTCAGCACCAGCGGTAATGCGCCAAACAAGGCGGCCAGCGTGGTCATCATGATGGGGCGAAAACGCAGCAGACAGGCCTGGAAGATGGCCTCGCGGGCGGTCAGTTGCCCGCGTCTTTGGGCGTCAAGGGCGAAATCCACCATCATAATGGCATTTTTTTTCACGATACCTATCAACAGCATAATACCAATCAGGGCGATCAGGCTGAATGGCGCACCAAACAGCTCCAGCGCCAGCAGAGCCCCGACTCCCGCCGAAGGCAGCGTCGACAAAATGGTCAGCGGATGAATGTAACTTTCATACAGTATGCCCAGCACAATATACACAGTGGCAATGGCGGCGATAATCAGCAGCAACTGAGATTTCAGCGTCTCCTGAAATACCTGTGCGGTCCCGGCGTATTGGCCGTGAAGGGTTGACGGCACGCCGAGCTGGGTCATGGTGCGGTCAATCGCCGCCGAGGCCTCCGACAGGCTTCCCCCCTCAGGCAGGTTAAATGAGACGGTCGCCGCCGCCGACATGCCCTGATGGTTCACCTGTAACGGCGCGTTGGCAGGTTGCCATTTAGCGAAAGCAGAGAGCGGTATCGACATACCTGCGTTGTTGATAATAAACATTTTACTGAGCGAACTGACATCCTGCGTATATTGCGGTGCGACTTCCATCACGACTTTGTACTGGTTCAGCGGCTGATAAATGGTGGAGATTTGCCGCTGGCCAAAGGCGTTGTTGAGCAGCGCATTAGCATCTGAAATAGAAATTCCCAGCCGGGCCATGGTGGCGCGATCGTAGGTCAGTTGCATTTCCGCTCCCTGATCCTGTTGATCAGAACTGACATCGGCCAGTTCCGGCAAGGCACCCAGTGCTGTGGTAATTTTCGGCTCCCACTGGCGTAAGTCCTGCAAACTGTCCGACAGCAGCGTGTATTGATAGCTGGCATTGGCCTGTCGCCCGCCCACGCGCACGTCCTGCACCGCCGAGAGATAAAGCCCGGCACCGGCTTCCTGCGACGCCGCCGTGCGGATGCGCGCAATCACCTCTTGCGCATTACTTTTGCGTACCGATAAAGGCTTGAGGGAGATAAACATCATGCCGCTATTGGTGCGTGAACCGCCGGTATAGCCGGTCACGTTCGCCACATCGTTGTCCTGGCTGACGAGGCGAATAAAGTCCGACATTTTGCCGCGCATCGCCTGAAACGAAATGCTCTGGTCCGCCTGAATGTAGCCCATCAGACGACCGGTATCCTGCTCGGGGAAGAAGGTTTTCGGAATGGCGATATAGAGCCAGACGTTCAGGGCGATGGTTGCCAGCAACAATACGCCGACCCAGCGCGCATGATTGAGCACCCAGTTCAGTGACCTGCCATAGCCTTGCTGCATACGCAGCAACAGCGAACTGACGCCGCGCTTTTTCGGCGGCTGTGGCAGCGCGGAAGGGCGCAGCAACCAGGCGCACATCATGGGGGTCAGGGTCAGCGAGACCAGCAGCGAAATACCTATCGCCACCGACAGCGTGACCGCAAACTCACGGAATAATCTTCCTGGCAGGCCGCTCATTAGCAGTAACGGAATAAACACCGCCACCAGCGACAGGCTCATCGACAGTACGGTAAACCCGACCTCTTTCACGCCCTGCAACGCGGCGTCCATCGGCTTCATTCCGGCCTCGATATGCCGCGAAATATTCTCCAGTACCACGATAGCGTCATCGACCACAAAACCGGTGGCAATCGTAAGCGCCATCAGTGACAGATTGTTCAGACTAAAACCGCACAGGTACATGGCGGCAAAGGTGCCAATCAACGACACCGGGACCGCCACTGCCGGAATAAGCGTCGCGCGTCCTGAGCGCAGAAACAGAAATACCACCAGGACCACCAGCGCCACCGCAATGCTCAGCGAGGTTTCTACTTCATCCAGTGACGCGCGGATTGTTGGAGAGCGGTCCTGCGCCACCTGCAGATTAATCGCGGCTGGAATGGATTCCCGCAGCAGGGGAAGTTCGGCACGGATACGGTCAACGGTGGCGATAATATTGGCGTCGGCGCTGCGGCGGATCAGCAGCAAAATGGCCGGTCTGACGCCGCCATTTTCAAGCCCCGTTTGCCCGGCATTGCGCTGATCCTGCACACCGTCGCTGACGTCAGCCACGTCCCGTAAATGGACAACACTGCCATTGCTGACATGGATCACCAGCGGCGCGTAATCTTTGGCCGTTTTCAACGCATCGTTGGTACGGATCTGCCAGTGCTGATTGTCATCTTCTACCGCGCCCTGCGGCTTACGCACGTTGGCATTGGCGATGGTAGTGCGCACAGCGTCCAGCGACACCCCCTGATTAAACAGTGCCTCAGGATTGAGGTCGATCCTTACAGCCGGCAGCGAACTGCCGCCAACGGTCACGTCGCCCACGCCGTCCAGTTGTGAAATGGTTTGGGCCAGTTGGGTTGAGGCAAAATCATATAACTGCCCCTGACTGTAGGTGTCCGACGTCAGGGTCATTATCATGATTGGGGCGTCGGACGGGTTGGCCTTACGGTAGGTTGGCCGGCTTGGCATGCCGGAGGGCAGCAGGCTTTGTGCGGCATTGATCGCCGCTTGCACATCGCGCGCGGCGCCGTTGATGTCACGGTCAAAATCAAATTCCAACGTAATGCGCGTACTGCCGAGGGTGCTGACCGAGGTCATCTCATTGACTCCGGCGATGCGGCCCAGCGTGCTTTCCAGCGGGGTGGCGACCGACGATGCCATGGTTTCAGGGGCAGCACCCGGCAGCGTCGCGGTGACTGAGATCACCGGGTAGTCCACCTGCGGCAGTGGAGCTACCGGCAGCAGCCGAAAACCCAGCACGCCTGCCAGCACAATTGCCAGCGTCAGCAACGTAGTAGCGACCGGCCGGTGGATAAACAGTGCGAAGAATTTCATCGCGGCGGCCGCTCATTCTCTGGCACTGTCGGTGCAGGATGAATATCCGTTCGGGGGCGCATACGACGTGCCAGTCGATCAAACAGCAGGTAAATCACCGGCGTGGTGAACAGCGTCAGTATCTGGCTGACAATCAACCCTCCGACCATACAGATGCCCAGTGGCCTTCGTAGCTCAGCGCCAACGCCGGTGCTGAGCATCAGCGGTAAAGCACCGAGCAGCGCCGCCAGCGTGGTCATCAAAATCGGTCGAAAGCGCAGCAGGCAGGCCTGGTAGATCGCCTCATAGGGCGTCATGCCCTGATCGCGTTCAGCGGCCAGGGCGAAGTCGATCATCATGATGGCGTTCTTCTTCACGATACCTATCAGCAAAATGATGCCGATGATGGCAATCACGTCCAGCTCGCTGCCAGCCAGCATCAGTGCCAGCAATGCACCGACGCCCGCCGTTGGCAGTGTTGACAAGATTGTCACCGGATGAATAAAGCTCTCATAAAGCACACCAAGCACAATATACATCGCCACCACAGAGGCCAGAATCAGCCACAGCGTGCTGCCGAGCGCGGCTTCAAACGCCAGCGTCGCCCCCTGAAAATGCACGCTGATATCGGCGGGCATGGCCAGATTTTGTTGCGCCTGTTTGATCGCGTCCACCGCTTCACCCAGTGAATAGCCGGGCGCGACGTTAAACGACACACTGGCCGACAGGAACTGATCCAGATGATTAACCGACAGCGCGGTCTTGCGCTGCTCAAACTGAGCGATGGCGCTGAGTGGAATACTGTTGCCGTTGCTGCCATTAAGGCGAATATTCTGCAGGGCGCTCATGCCCGGCGTCTGCGCAGTATCGTGCACCAGCACCACGCGGTACTGGTTGGCTTGAGTATAAATGGTGGAGATCAGCCGCTGGCCGAAGGCGTTGTACAGGGCATTATCGACATCGGTCATGCTAATGCCCAGACGGCTGGCAGTATCCCTGTCAACCTTGATATAGGCTTCAAGCCCCTGATCCTGCCAGTCGCTACTGACATCCTGTAACTGCGGCAGGGCGCGCAGTGCATCCAGTAACTGTGGCACCCAGCGTCCCAGAGAATCGGTGGTGAGGGTTTGCAGGGTGAACTGATACTGCGTACGCGCCACCTGCGTATCGATGGTCAGGTCCTGCACCGGTTGCAGATAAAGCTCGATGCCCGGCAGTCTGGCGACGGTATGTTGCAGTCGGGGAATAATGGTGTCTACCCGGTCATTACGGTCACTGAGCGGTTTCAGGGTAATTTGTAACCGGCCGGTATTGAGCGTCGGATTGGTGCCATCAACGCCGATAAACGAGGTCAGGCTTTCAACGTCTGGATCTTGCAAGATCACTGCCGCTGCCTGCTGCTGACGGCTGGCCATATTACTGAAAGAGACCGACTGCGGCGCGACCAGTGTTCCCTGAATCAGTCCGTTATCCTGCACCGGGAAGAAACCTTTGGGGATCAGCACATAGAGCAGGGCGGTGAGCGCCAGCGTGCCGAGTGCGACACCGAGCGTTAGCCACTGATGACGCAGCACAATCGTCAGGCCGCGCCCGTAGGTGGCAATAATGCGCTCGAACATGCGTTCAGATGCCCGGGAAAAACGGTTCTGTTTACGCAGGGCTTCATGGCTGAGCATTCGTGCGCACATCATGGGGGTAAGGGTCAGTGAGACCACGGCGGAGATCAGAATCGCCACCGCCAGCGTCACGGCAAACTCGCGGAATAATCGCCCGACAATATCGCCCATAAACAGCAGGGGGATCAGCACTGCAATCAGTGAAAAGGTCAGGGAGATAATGGTGAAGCCAATTTCGCCCGCGCCTTTTAGCGCGGCATTGAGCGGCGTCTCCCCCTTCTCGATGTAGCGTGAAATATTCTCAATCACCACGATGGCGTCATCGACGACAAAACCGGTGGCGATGGTCAGCGCCATCAGCGTCAGATTGTTCACTGAGAAACCGAGAAAATACATGGCCGCAAAGGTACCAATTAACGACAGCGGCACGGCAACGCTTGGGATCAGGGTAGCCGCCATATTGCGTAAGAAGAGGTACATCACCATCACCACCAGCGCCACCGAGAGCAACAGCTCGAACTGCACATCGCTGACCGAGTGGCGGATAGTGGTGGTGCGATCCGTCACCAGTTCGATATGAACGGATTTCGGCAGATTCTGTTGCAGGGTGGGTAAAATCGCCCGGATGCTGTCCGCAGTCGTGATGACATTCGCCCCCGGCTGACGTTGAATGTTTAGCACGATAGCCGGCCGCTGATCGGCCCAGGCGGCCAGTTTACTGTTCTCCGCCCCTTGCTCGACACTGGCGATATCGCTGAGCAGTACCGGTGCGCCATTCTGATAACTGACTACCAGCGCGCGGTAATCAGCGGCGGTTTTCATCTGATCGTTGGCAGACAGCGTGACTGAGCGTTCTGGTCCGTCGAAACTGCCTTTGGCCGAATTGACGTTAGCGGCGGCGATGGCTGCCCGTACCAGTTCGCTGGTTAACCCGAGGGCGGACATGGCGGGGGCATTCAGTTTGACTCGTACCGCCGGACGCTCTCCACCTGACAGACTGACCCGCCCGACGCCGCTGACCTGCGCCAGTTTTTGCATCACGCGGGTTTCCACCAGATCTTCCACGGCAGTCATCGACATGGCCGTGGACGTCACGGCCAGCGTCATAATCGGTGGATCGGCCGGGTTAACTTTGCTGTAAACCGGTGGGTTGGGTAGATCGGTCGGTAATAAATTGGTGGCGGAGTTGATGGCAGCCTGCACCTCCTGCTCGGCGACATCCAGCGGCAGTTCCAGACCGAACTGCAACGTGATGACTGAAGCACCGCCAGAGCTTTGCGACTGCATCTGTTTCAGGCCGGACATCTGGCCGAACTGACGTTCCAGGGGCGCAGTGATAGCCGACGTGGTGACATCCGGGCTGGCACCCGGATAGAGCGTGACTACCTGAATCGTGGGGTAATCCACTTCCGGCAGGGCGGCGACCGGCAAGGCGCGGTAGCCAATAATCCCTGCCAGCAAAATGGCAATCATCAGCAGCGTAGTGGCCACCGGGCGCAGAATAAACAGCCGCGAGGGTCCGCCCTGAGGTTTATCCGGCATCACCTGCATCAGGACTTCCTATGATGATGTGTTTTTTCCGCAGACTTTTGGGCCGCAGCGGCGGCCTGTGCTGCCGTTTCGGGCTGAATCACTTCGACGGTGGCGCCTTCAGTCAGACGGTCAATACCGTCTGTCACCACGTTTTCACCGGTACTGATCCCTGCGGTCACCACGGTCTGCTGGCTGTCTTGCGAGCCGGTGGTGACGATGTGTTTACTCACTTTTTTATCGTTGTCCACGACCCAGACAAAGTGGCCTTCATTGCCCATCTGTACGGCGGCTGTTGGCACGACCACCGCATTTTGCAGGGTGCCGATTTTTAGCCGCGCATTAACGAACTGATTGGGGAACAGTATGTTGTCCTGATTATTGAAGCGCGCTTTCAGTTTGATGGTCCCGGTCGTGACATCAATCTGGTTATCGAGCGTCAACAGGGTGCCCTGAGTCAACTGCTGCTGATTGGTACGATCCCAGGCTTCGACAATCAAGGGCTGGCCGCTACGCTGGGACTCAACCACGGAACGGATGGCGGCTTCAGGCAGGGTGAACACCACGTCTATGGGTTGAGTCTGGGTCAGTACCACAATGCCGGTCGTATCGCTGCTGGAGATAATATTGCCGATATCCACTTGTTTCAGACCTACGCGGCCATCGATGGGCGAGGTGATTTTGCTGTAGGTCAGTTGCAGTTTGGCACTGTCAACCGCGCCCTGATCAACCGCCACGGCCCCTTCACTCTGACGTACCAGGGACTGTTGGGTGTCCAGTTCCTGGCGGGAAATTAAATTGGTTTTGACCAACTGCTGATAGCGCGCCAGATCGCGACGGGCATTATCGAGCGTGGCCTGATCTTTATTGAGCTGACCCAGAGCCTGAGTGAGCTGCACCTGGTACGGGCGAGGGTCAATCTCCGCCAGCAAATCGCCGGTTTTGACCTGCTGCCCCTCGGTGAAATGCAGCGACATCAGTTGACCGTCCACCCGACTGCGCAGGGTCACGGTATTAAATGCCGTTACGGTGCCCAGACCACTGAGAAATTGCGGCACGGACTTCTCAACGGCCCTGGCGGCCTGTACCGGAGGCAGTGGCATATTACGACGCCCACCCGAGGGGCGATCCGGGCTTTTCGCGTTGCGCGCAGCGGGTTGCGGGTTATTCGAATCAGGCTTATCAATAAAGAGGTACCAGATGCCCAGAACGGCAATCACTAACACCAGCAGAATAATTAAAAATCGCAGAGGGTTCTTTTGCACAATCTCGCTCTTCTTATCCCTCCCCCTTCGTCCTGCCGTCGCGTGACGTAGGGGTGAGATTAATTTGGGTAAAGATCATTAATGGCAAATTGATAGCAATTTGAGCCTATTTTTATGCGCATAGTGTAGCCACCGCCAGCAGGTGAAAAATGAAGGAAATATGGAGTCACTTTCATCCGCTGACAATTTAACGCCTTATCCGGCCTGACATTATGCGTTGAAGTGCTACTGTTATTCTTTTGCATATTCTTTTGCAGCTAATGGTTCACAGACAAAGCAATTTTCAATCTGACCTTAAAAAGGAGCACGTCATGAGTAAAAGAGAACTGGGCCGTTCCGGCATACAGGTACCGACATTGACATTCGGCGGTAACGTATTTGGCTGGACCGTTGATCAATCTACATCTTTTAGCATTCTCGACGCCTTGCTTGAACATAAACTTAATTTTATTGATACCGCCGACGTCTATTCCAGTTGGGTTGAGGGCAATAAAGGGGGCGAATCTGAAACCATTATCGGTAACTGGCTGAAAAAAACGGGCAAGCGTGACCAGATTGTTTTGGCGACTAAGGTCGGGAAACCGATGGGCGAAGGCAAAGTCGGCCTCTCGCCTCGATACATTAAGCAGGCGGTTGAGGCCTCGCTCACGCGCCTGCAAACAGATTATATCGATCTGTATCAGTCCCATGATGACGATACCGATACGCCGCTGGCTGAAACCATGGCAGCGTTTGATACGCTGATCAAAGAGGGGAAAGTGCGCGCCATCGGGGCGTCCAACTACAGCGCACCGCGCCTCATCGAAGCTCTGAAAGTCAGTAAAGACAATGGCCTGGCGCGTTATGAAACCCTTCAGCCACTCTATAATCTGTGTGACCGTAAGGTGTATGAAGAGGATTTGGAGAAAGTCGTATCGGATAATGGCCTTGGCGTCATCAATTTCTATGCTCTCGCCAGCGGGTTCCTGACCGGGAAATACCGGACCAAAGCCGACGCCAGTAAAAGCCAGCGTGGTTCGAAAGTCGTCGAGACCTATCTCAATGATCGTGGGCTGAAAATTCTGGCGTCACTGGATCAGGTGGCACAGAAACATAACGCGAAACCGGGGCAGATTGCTCTGGCCTGGCAGATTGCCCGACCGAGTGTGACGGCGCCTATTGTCAGCGCAACGTCGCTGGAGCAGTTGGATGAACTGGCAAAAGCGGCTGACCTGACGCTCGATGATGCTGATATTCGTGCATTGAACGAAGCCAGCAGCTGGTAAATCACGCTTATCAAATATCCAAACAAAAAAACCGCCTGCGGTATTCACTTAACGCAGGCGGTTTTTTTACGTTCAGTCAGGCTGCCTTAACGGAACAGCGTTTGTGCCCAGCGCGCCAGACCGGCGGTGACCGAGCCAAAATCATTGCCACCAACCAGCGGGATCCCCGGTAGTTGTGCCTGCAACGCGGCGCGCAGAAGCGGTGAACGTGCACTGCCACCGGTCAGGTAGATCACATCCGGCTGGATATTGCTGGTGGATAGCGCCAGTTTTACCTGCTCCTGAATGCGTTCCAGTGGCTGCGCAATGGCCTCACTCAGCTGCTCCTGACTGATATTTTCTGCCAGGCCGGCCTCGATAAAGTCGAGCGAAGCGGTGACGTTTTCACAGTCGGATAGCGCGATCTTGCTCTCTTCTGCCGTACGCACCAGGCGATAGCTCAGACGTTGCTGATGCACTTTCAGCAGGCGTTTTATCTGATCCGGCTGGGCAGCGTCGCGGATTAAATCCCGCAGCATACGGCCATTGGCCACGCTGTAGAATTCCAGCTGAGCAGGGACGTCATTGGTGGCGACGGCATTCCAGTAAGGCAGGGAAGGAATAGCAATCCCTTTCACGGTTTCACTGCCCATACCAAACTGCGGCGTCAGCTGTTTAAACGCAGTCATGATATCCAGATCATTGCCACCCACGCGGCATCCGCTGTGGCCCAGCAAACTTTGCTGGCGCTCGGCTTTATCGCGCCACTGCGGGCCCATCAGCAGCACCGAGCAGTCGGTGGTGCCGCCGCCGATATCCACGACCAATACGGTTTTTTCTTCGCTTAGCGTGGCTTCGAAATCAAGACCTGCTGCCACCGGCTCAAACTGGAAAGCGATATCGCGGAAACCTGCACGCTCAGCTGCACGTTGCAAAATCCCCTGCGCCTGACGGTTGGCGTCTTCACCGCCCATGCCCTGAAAGTTAATCGGGCGGCCAATCACCGTTTGTTCAATGCTTTGTTGCAGCGCGCTTTCTGCCTGACGCTTGATGTGGAACATCATGGCGCACACCAGATCTTCAAACAGCGCAATCTGCTGTGGTTTCAGACCGTTCGCCCCCAGGAAGGATTTCGGCGAGCGCACGAAATAGACCTCCTCCGGATCTTCCATATAGGTAGAAAGCGCCTGCAAACCAAAATTCACGCTATTGGCATTAACCGGAATATCTTCTTCACGGTTAAAGCTGATACTGCGGCGCAACAGCGCAATATTTTCGTCACTGCCCGCCGGAACCTGCCCGTGACGGTTCAGCCATTCGCTGACCGCTTCACGCGTAGGCGCACACAGCATGGAGGGTAAATAGGGATCGTTGTTTTCTAACGCCAGCAGGTGGGCGTTATCATCGCGCATCACGGCGACGGAGCAATTTGCGGTGCCGTAGTCAAATCCAATAAACATTACTGTTCCCCATGCCAAAGAAGGGGCAGGACTGTATGTGGTTTTGGCTTCGAATTCAACTTCTAAACCTTGGGCTGCTGCCCAAATCTGTTTTAAATCTTCAAATTCAAATTCAAATTCAAATTCAAATTCAAGGTCGTGGGCGTCGGCCCACACCGGAAAACCTTGAGCTGCCGCCCAAACCGGCCTTAAGAGGCGCCTATCGCCGCGCCTCTTAAGAATCTCCGGCTCTTTAACTGCGCACTATCGCTGAATCAGGATGGCCGTGTTTCAGGTGCCATAGTGATAGCCGTAAAATGTCATCGCTCCGCGATCCCCGGCTGCGGGTTCGAGCCAACGGTAAAGACGTTGTCTCTCCACCGACTTGCCGGTGACATTTTGAACATGGCCGAAGCATCTTTGAAGTCAAAACCGTCCACTAGTTGAGGGGAGTTTAGGGTTTTTATCTTAGGGTTTTCATCTTTTGACCGATATAGCCGCTAAGGCGCAGTCAAAAATGGCACCGGATGAGCGGTTCGAGACCCATGGCTCGAACCCGAAATACGGGGACGGCGAAGCCGTGACATTTTGCGCCATGAACGGAAGTGGCTGAAACACGTGCCCTGCCAGCAGCGAAGCTGTCGGTGTCTCATGAAAAAGCGCGGAGTCCAGAGGCCCGCGCGACCTGCGGGTCTCTGGTCGGTGTGGGCCGACGCCCACGACCTTAAATTTAAAGATTTAAAGATTTAAAGCAGCTTATGGCTGCCCTCCACATCCTCAACGCGCATCCTCGAATCGCCATTCGCTTCCTCCGCCATTGATTGGCTCCAGGTATCCATATTTCTTCCCCTGCTGAATGATCCGGTGCGCCCAGTTCACGTGCGTTGCGGGTTCACACATGGCGCCGTCAGATTTGTATACGGCACTGTCAGCATTGATGATATGCAAGGCTTCCTGATAATCGCGGGGGGCGACGCGCAGGGCATTGTGGATGATGGGGATCTGGCTTGGGTGAATGGCAGTTTTACCGACTAATCCGTGCAACATATCCTGCTTTAGTTCGCGCCGGAGCATGTCGTCGGGTTCGATAAGCTCGCAGACCGGCGAGGTTAAAGAGAAACCCTGCGCGCCAAATACGCTGACCAGCATTTTGATCACGTATCCCAGCGGGCCGTCGTATAGCGTGTATTCCTTGCTGCGGCGCAGGCCCAGGACGCTCATCAAATCATTGCCACCGATGCGCAGCACCAGCACGCGGTTGGCGGCTTTGGCCTTAAGGGCTTGCGCCATTTGCTGCATTTTAGTGACGTCGTAAACCTCGGCGTCCTCCAAGGTTGGCATCCACAGCAGATGGGTACCGGCGGTGATCCGCAGCCAGATATCCAGTGAAGACAGGGTAAATTTGGGTAATACCAGGCCATCAGCCGCATGCAGACAAAAGGTTTTATCCGCCACCAGTGCAGCTGCCATTGCACTGCTACGGGGGCGGATAAACATCAGCGGCCCGTCGCTGACATGGCGCGGGCTTTTAAGAATAAACAGCGTTTTTCGCAGGTTATCCAGCGCCTGTGGAATATCCCGGTCCAGCACGGCGTCTTCAAGGCAGATAACCATCGACAGCAAGCCCGGGTACTTTTCGCCGCAGGCAATACGCGTCAGTTCCGGGTGCGTAGCAGGGACATATAGGGTGGCCCCGAGGTCGTTGGGGGTGATTTTCTTCATTGTCTTGTCTCCGGCTTATGCACATGCTTGATCAGGGTGACGGCGCGATAGGCACCGATCTCGCTCCCGACTTCTTCGACCCTGATGCCACGACTTTCGGCCAAATGGACCAGCAGCGCGACGTCGGCATCCTGCCTGCTGGCCACCAGGACGTGATCCGGCACGCGGCGCATCACGGCGCGGGTCGCTTCGGCGATGCCGGGTTTAATATGGTTTAGCGAGTGCACGTTAAAACGTTCAGCCAGCCGGTTAATCACCTCTTCGCTCAGCAGGCGCAGGCGGTTTTTCTCTTCATCACGCGGGGTAACCGTCGGGATATCATCGCGTTGCTGACGACGCAGGGAGTCAACCGCTGCGACAAAGTCAGCGCTGAGATCGTAAGGTTGCAGATGCTGGCAGAACAGGGAGGCGTGAAAGCCATTTTCGCGCCACAGCGAGCGGCTGACCAGCCCTGAAACCGGTGCACCAAGTATGCCGAAGGGGATCAGCCAATCTTCTCCGCTGGCAGACAGCCATGCACAACCGCCGGGGTCAGCCAGCACTGCCAGTCTTGGCGGCGAGCCCAATTCTGGCCGGCCAGCCAGCGAGGCGCTGAGCTGGCGCGATATGGCGCCTTTACCGGTCCAGCCATCAATAAATACCACGCCCTGGCTGCCATGGCGCCGGGTTATACCGGCCAGCGCGGCCTCATCCAGCCCGCGGTCACGAATGATACTGATGCCGTAGTGCACGGCATCTATCTGCATGTCACGCAATGCATGTAGCAAGCAGACGCCCAGGGGGACACCGGCGCGTACCAGTGAGGTCAGTACTATCGGGCGGACGGTGACCTGTGCCGCCAGGCCTTTAGCCAGAGCGGTGACTTCACGGGCCAGTCGCGGGCCGAAGTCTGTCATGGCGTGCTGGTAGAGAGACAGATGTTTGTCCGACGGCGACGGCTCCTGCGACAGCATGTCTGAATAGTGTTTTTCGCCGCTCTGGATCAGGCGCTCTTTCTCTGCCACTGAGGTGAACGCAATCTGCGCGGGGGCCAGTAAAAACTGAATATCGCCCGGCGGATAGGACCCTGACTGCAGTGTCTGCTGTGGAAATTCAGGTAGGGGCATGGTTCTCTCCCTGTGATATGGCGGCGGACAGCATACTTTCCAGTGCCCCCAGCAGTTGGCTGCGCTGTGGCAACACCATAAAATCGCACTGCTGCATAAAGCTGAAGTCTGACAGGCTGTCGCCAAAACCCAGTGCTGGACGATCAGGATGTTCAGCCCGAAGTCGGTTCAGTAAAAATTTAACCGCGTGTGCTTTGCCAATGCACTCCGGCAGCCAGGCAACGTTATTGCCGTTACGGTGAACATAAAAACCCCCGAGATCGAAAGTCTGCTCCACCCAGTCGGCGTACTGATTCAGCGCGGCCAGATGCTGACTGTCGTTTACCTTCATCACCAGATATACCGGCATGCCGTACTCCTGATTCATCCGGCACCATCCCGCCTCAACGGGCAGGTGCGATGAAACTGCCTGCGGGTCAGCCAGCATGTGGCTGAGGTGACGCTCCAGAGCGAAAAGGCGCGGCAGATAGTCGCGCATTTGCTCTGTGATCCACTGCTGCCACTGTGCATCGGCCCTACCCTCAGGAGTGAGGATCACTGCGCCGTGGGTGGTAATAGCCCAGGAATCAAAAGGAATACAGACGCGGGCCATCTCATCCGTGCCACGTGCGGTCACCGGAATGGTTTCGGCGCCGGTCAGCAGCCACTGAACCAAATTGTTCTGACGCGGTGTCATAAAACTGCGTGGTGCAAGGCTTCTGTCCAGCGCACCCGGCAGGCTGAGCCTGCGCTCGCGGTCATCAGTGATTTTTCGCCCGGTCTGGAACAGGGTGTCATCGAGATCGGTAAAGATCAGCGGGCGCGTGGCCAAATTAGCAGTCATGGACGGCCTCGTTGATTTCCAGGTGAGTAAACTGCGCCAGAAAGCTGGGATCCCACGAGGCTGCCGGTGTCTCCGAGCATAAAATCACACGCTCCCACTGCGTTGGATCAACGTTATAGACATACATCGGCACGCCAAGACCATAGTTATCGGTAAAGCTCATGGCACTGTGAATAGCATTACCGATGGCGACCGGCGAGCGGGAGGTGGCGCTGAAACAGACCTCCGCGCCCTGATCCTCGAGCCACTGCGCCAGTAAGTAAGGCTGCCAGACGTACTCACCGGAGCCGAGAACCAGAATGCGCTGGCCTTTCTGCGGCGCTTTAGCCGTGAGTAAGCGGGTATGACATTCGACGCCGGTCCGCCCCCATAAATCTGCGATGGTGTTGAGGGGCTGGGAGCCTCTGGCGGTGATGTTAACGTGCGGCGCGTTGATCAGCGGCGGATTCGCCGCCGGTTCCCACTGCCAACAGCCACGGGCAAGTGAAATGGCCTTGACCGGCAGGTCGATTTGGCCTGACAAGGCGTTTTCCGACCAGTCGGTCAGCGTCGCCGTGACAACGTGCTCGAGCTTGCTCAGCCCGGCCTTCTTCAATGCATTGAAGAGATTAAGAAAAGTTTTTCCTGTCGTGGCTTCATCATCCACCATCACCAGCGTACGGGCCTGTAGCAGTTTTTCCCGCAGCGTAGGGTCGGTCGGCAAATGGACCAGATGCGCGGTGGCGTGGCTGTGCTCCTCCTCGAAATGACAGAGCAACTCGCCGCCGAGCGGATGCCGGGTGGTGGTCAGCAAAAGAGAGTCGGTATAGCGCGGCGAGAGAACCGAGTGCACACCGGCCGCCAGCCCCACTGCCGTTTCTGCCATACCGATGACCAGCACCGGACCGGGTAATCCGTCAGGAATGCCGTTGGCGAGATCCGTGAAAGCTTTTCGGATCAGCCTTGGCGGGCAGGGGATATGGCGTCCCAAAATTTTACTGACGAACAAAAATGCCCGGCGCGGATTGCGCCGCTGGGCCATATCAAACAGGGTCTCGGCACTCCAGCCTGCCTGACTGTGAAGCTGCAATGACATCACCCCCGCACTCAGCGCAGCCTGATAGTGTTCTTCCATCCGGGATCCCTCCAGACAGATATCGTCAACAACAGATTCAGTTTTCATAGGATTGCTCAGGGGCAGGAATGTGAACGGCCTGGTCGATAACGCGTACGTTGCCAGACTGGAGCTTCTGTTCAGCGAGAGGTAAACCCAGGCGCGAAGCCACCATCATGGCGGGTAAATTGATGCCACTTTGCAGACCATAAGGTACACCCCCGCTGGGGCGCAGATTACACTCCAGCACCCGGGCCATCCCCTGGTTGTCAGCGCGGGTTTGCACGTTGATCAGCCCATCGGCATGCAGAAGTTCTGCCACCTGACGGGCCAGTTCGATCTCTTCGCCTTCAGTGAAAAACTGCTGCAGAGCACCCTGTTTACGCCTGCCGAGTACCGCCAACGGGCGTCCCTGTTCAATGACCATATCGATACTGCACTCCGGCCCTGGCAGGTAAGGCATGACTAACATCGGTTGCGCAAGTCCACCGCTTTTAGCCACCATATCCAGGTAAATCTGCGTATTTATGCGCCGGCTATCAGGTTTTCGCAGCACCAGATCTGCACTGGCATGGTCGTCCAGGCGCCAGTAACCACTGCCATAAATACCCTGATTGGGTTTTATGCACAGTTCGGGGAAATCAGACTTAATGCTCCTGAGTGCAGCGTCAAGCGCGGGCAGGGTTTCCACCAGGCAGGCTGGCGTATGGGGAATGCCTTGTTGTGCCAGTTGCAGGGTAAAACGGTATTTGTCTTCGGCCAGTAACAAGCTCTCAATACTCAGTGCGCCGGTGATAAGAATCGCACCTGAGGCTTCTATCTGTGGACGATGCGCTTCAAACCACTTATCGGTGCGGCCGCTGTGGATCAGGCTGACGGAATAGCGGGAAATATTTTCCAGGATAAACGCCAGTTTTTGCGTTTTATCCGCGGGCTCCCGCAGGGCAACATCTGCCAGATCGGTGATCTCCGGTCGATAGTCACGGTGTGATGCCATCAACTGCAACGGGGTACCGCCTAAGTTGCACCACTTTTCGCTAATAATGGCCTGACGCAGCGCAATGAGGAGGCCGCGCTGTGATGAAAGACCTTCCATTAACCAGATCATGGACTATTTCTCCCGCCGTTTTTTGCCACCAGCGCTGACAGACTTTGTTGAGGTTCCGGCAGATTGCCATGAGAATGCGCGACATAGCCGCGAAGCCACAGGCCGTTCTTTTTTATGCCCGTCATTTCCCCAAGCTGTTTAGCGCTGTGGGTCTTCAGGGTGTTGACCAGCATCGGGATTTCCGTCTCCGGTGACATAGTTAGCTGCAGTTCTACACCTGCGGAAAGCATATTTATCTGCTCGATGGCGAAGCTAGAATTCTTGCTGCACCGTGGGATGATTTCACTCAATAATTGTCGATCTCTCTCTTGCACACTAAGCGGCGAGCTAAAGGCAAAAATAAGCTGTATACGAATGTTAAACAGGTTGTATCTATTGGATTTTATCACTGCCGGAACCACCAGAAATAACGTTGAGACTAAGCTGTCAGCCAGGTGAATTAATTATTAAGAAATTAACCGTGTAAAAAATAATATTCTTAAATTTTATCGAGTAATGTTTCTTATAAAATAACAGATTATTTTGTTGTGAATTTTTCATAGTTGGCAGTAATCAAAATGGTTTAAGCAATAATATTTACGTTTCTTTTCAATGTGACGGGATAAATTTTCAATCAAATCACTTCAGCGCAAAATGAAGATTTCTCAATGATTTTTAATGCCTATTCAGAAGGAGGGGGATGCGTAAAATATTTAAATTATTCATTTTTAAACAATGGGTTATGATTCATTTATTTCACCTCATCGAGGTTTGAGTTCGGCGCGTCTGGCTGTTTTTAATGCTTTAGTTTATTTGCAATAATAAGCCTGAAAATCATTATAACTATTGTCAATTTATCTATCAAAAGTGTGTTTCTGTGTAAAACAATAAACCTTACCTAAACAAAGTTAAAAAAATCGCGTAATAATGTGTTCCATAAAAATCAGATTGAATGGCTGAAAAAAGTCTGGCTATAGCGGTTTTATTTTTCCTGTCGATGGTTTGATCGATTTGCATTATTGGTGATTCTCAAAACGAGTGTTCACATTATTTATAGGGTTTTTAAATGTGGCTGTTTTTAAACAATCTGCTTGTTTAAAAAAGTGTCGATTTTAAAACGGTTTTTTTAAAAACTTTATTTCCTAAAAAGGAGCTTACGTGGCTATTTCACTCAGTAAAAATCAATCCGTCTCCCTGGCAAAAGAGTCCGGTGCCAGTGTTACGGCTGTGCATATCGGTTTGGGATGGGATGCCGCAAAAAGCAAAGGCCTGTTCAGCATGTTTGGCGGCGGCAGTGAAATCGATCTTGATGCTTCCTGCGTGATGCTCGACGGTGACGGCGAAGTGGTAGACACCATCTGGTTTCGTAAGCTGCAATCGAGCTGTGGTTCCGTCAAACACAGCGGCGACAACCGTACCGGCGCCGGAGAGGGAGATGATGAGGTGATCCTCATCGATCTCAACCGCGTAGCCTCCGATGTCGAACATTTAGCGTTCACGGTAAACAGTTTCACCGGGCAGGACTTTAGCAAGGTGGAGAACGCCAGCGTGCGCATTCTTGACCAGCGGAGCAAGGAACTCGCGAGTTTCAGGTTGTCCGAAAAGGGGGCGCACTCGGCGCTGTTTATTGCTTCGTTATCACGTAAAGGTCATGACTGGACGTTCAAAGCGCATGGCCTGACGTCCACCGGCCGCACGGTGGAAAGTCTGTTGCCGCTGGTTATCCACGAACTGGTGGAGTAAGCATGGCAACTCAACTTATTGCGGGCGGCAACGGGCCAGTACCCGAAACCACGCTGGTTATCCGGGTCAAAAGCGCTGTTGCTGCGGACGTATCCGCTTTTCGATTAGAGGCGAATGGCAAAACTCAGGCTGATGATGACTTTATTTTTTATGGTCAGAAACAGAGCCATGACCGTTCCCTGCTGTTGCTGACCGAAGGCGAGAACAGTTCATTCTCTGTCAATCTCAGTGCATTGCCTGCCAACCTCCAAAAAGTCGCTTTCACCATTACACCGGAGAGCGGTAATACCATTCAGTCATTACGTACGTTAAGCATCAGCGTTGAAGTGAGCGGTCAGCCATATCTTATCTGCCCGGTTGATTTAGCCGGTCGTAATGAAGCTGCGCTGATTTTGGGTGAACTCTATCGCCGCAACGGTGAGTGGAAATTCCGCTTTGTCGCTCAGGGATTTAATGGCGGTTTACAACCGCTGGCGGAGCACTTTGGTGTCACCATCGATGCACCGCCTCCCGAGGAAGCAAAGCCAGTTCCCGCACCTGAACCGGCGGCCAAGCCTATCAATCTGAGCAAAGTGACGCTCACCAAAGAGCAACCGAGCGTCAATCTAACCAAGCCGGTGAATCTCAGCAAAGGCCAGGGGTTCGGGCGTATCCGCGTCAATCTCAACTGGAACCGGGCCTCCGGCGGAGGATTTTTCAGCAAGCTCAATGCTATCGATCTTGATCTGGGGGCTTATGTTCGTTTTAAAGACGGCCATCAGGATTTAGTGCAAGCGCTGGGTAATCGCTTTGGCGATTACCAGCACGTCCCTTACGTGCATCTCGAAGCGGATGACCGCACCGGTTCGGCTTCAGAAGGTGAGTGGCTCAATATTAACGGCGCTATGTGGGATGACATCGCGGAAGTGGTGATTTTTGCCTTCATCTATAAGGGCGTGCCGAACTGGGCGAAAACCGACGGTGTAGTAATGCTGCAACTGCCTGAACAGCCACCGATTGAAACCCGTCTGAATGCGAATGGCAGCAGCCAGTCAATGTGTGCGATTGCCCGGCTGGAGAACATCAATAACACCTTAAAAGTCGAACGTCTGAACGCCTATTTCGGCGGGCATGAACCTATGGATAAGGCCTATGGCTGGGGTTTCAACTGGCGTTCGGGCAGCAAATAAATTTCACAGAGGAAAGCAATATGTTGGATTGGGCTAAGAACAAATTTAATCAGGGTCGCGAAACGCTGCTGTCTGAAGTCAGCCGCTACAAGGGCAAGGATTTTATGCAGGGGTGTGTGGCCGTAGGGACCTATATCGCTTTTGCAGATGGCGTGGTCAGCGCACAAGAAAAACAGAAATTGATTAAGTATTTCGAAATCAGCGACACCCTGAAAGTGTTCAGCACCGAAGAGGTGATTGCCGAGTTCCAGAAGCTGTCAGGAAAGTTTGATTTTGATCTGGATATCGGACGTTCAGAGTGCCTGAAAACGATCGGCAAACTGCGTAAGAAACCGGAAGAGGCACGTGCTGCCGTAAGGTTGGGGGTGATGATTGCCAAAAGTGATGCCACGTTCAATGAGGATGAAAAGCGGGCGCTGCTGGAAGTGTGTAACGAGCTGGGCCTCAAGCCCGAAGAATTCTTCTGATTGTCCGTTTTGATTGAGAGTAATGATGGAATCTACCCTGATTGGTTTTCCGCCGATAACTGTCGCCGTTTTTGTGGTGCTGGCGATCGCCGCTTTGTTAATCGACCTGCTGGCGCACCGAGGTGATAAAGCAATTGGGCTAAAAAGTGCAGTGTTGTGGTCGCTGTTCTGGATCGCGACGGCGCTGGCCTTTGCCGCATTCCTCTACGTGAGCCATGGCGCTGAGGTTACCAGCCTGTTCATTACCGGTTATGCGCTGGAGAAGGTGCTGTCCGTCGACAACCTGTTTGTGATGATGGCGATTTTTGCCTGGTTCAAAGTGCCCGATGGCTACCGCCATCGTGTGCTGTATTGGGGGATCCTCGGCGCGATTGTATTCCGTGGGATTTTCGTCGCCATTGGTACGGGGTTGCTGATGCTAGGCCCGTGGGTAGAAATGTTGTTCGCCGTGCTGGTGGCCTGGACCGCAGTGATGATGCTGCGCTCGGGGGATGACGGGGAAGAGATAGAAGATTATTCCGACCATATGGCTAATCGTCTGGTTCGACGTTTCTATCCTGTCTGGCCGAAACTGGCGGGCAATCGCTTTATGCTAAGTGCCAAAGAAGTGAGCGCGGAGCTGGAAAAACCAGAAAACAAAGGTTTTTCCTTCGACGTGAAAAAGGGGGCCAAATACGCCACACCTTTGTTGTTGTGCGTGGCCGTCGTTGAACTTTCCGACATCATGTTCGCTTTTGACAGCGTACCCGCCGTCATTGCGGTCAGCCGCGAACCGCTGATCGTCTACTCCGCCATGATGTTTGCCATTCTTGGCCTGCGTACGATGTATTTCGTGCTCGAAGCGCTGCGTAAATACCTGGTACACCTGGAGAAAGCCGTTGTCGCGCTGCTGTTCTTTATCGCTTTCAAGCTTGGGCTAAACGCCAGTGACCATCTCTGGGGGCATGGCTTCGGTATCAGCGCCACGGCCAGCCTCTATGTCGTGCTGGTGGTACTGGCGGTGGGCATTATTGCCAGCGTGTTGTTCCCGGTAAAAGACCAGCCTGCCCAGCCGTAATGCGGGTTGCTGAAGGATTTTTACTTTTCGCTTAACGGCACTGCGGATGAATGCAGTGCTACCAAAAATATCATTAAGGAGTTGAATTATGGCTGTATCTTTGAAAAAAGGTGGCAACGTTTCCCTGACTAAAGAAGCGCCGTCAATGAAATCGGTGATGTTTGGTTTAGGCTGGGACTCCCGTAAAACCGACGGCGCGGCTTTTGATCTGGACGCTTCGGCTTTTATCATCGGTGAAGATGACAAAGTGCTGTCAGACAGCAGCTTTATCTTCTTTAACAACAAAACCAGCGCCTGTGGCGGTGTTGTGCATCAGGGCGATAACCGTACCGGCGAAGGCGACGGTGATGACGAGCAGCTGCTGATTCATCTGGATAAAGTCGATGCTAAAGCCAAAAAAGTGGTCTTTGCTGTGACAATCTATGAAGCGGAAGAGCGTAAGCAAAATTTCGGTATGGTCACCAATGGCTTTATCCGCGCCGTGAATAATGACGATCAGCAGGAGCTGGCCCGGTATGACCTGTCAGAAGATGCAGCCACGGAAACCGCGATGATCTTTGGCGAACTTTATCGCCACAATGGTGAATGGAAGTTTAAAGCCGTTGGCCAGGGTTATGAAGGCGGACTCTCCGCACTGGCGAAAAATTTTGGTGTGAACATCTGAGTGTGATGGGTTTTATGCCCAGCGCCGGTGGTATAGCTGGCGTTAAAGTACATCATCCCGACGGATTCTCCGCCGGGATTTTTTTATCCCTGCGCTCTACCTGCTAAACTGCTGACGGGTATCTCCTCCCATTTTCCTCTTTTTTCTTTATAGGAATCACCGTGTCGGCAAAAACATATCTCAGCTATACGCCGCCTTATGACTGGCAGTGGATGATGGCGTTTCTCGGTGCGCGCGTGTTAGCGGGCATTGAGCAGCAAGAGGGAGAATATTATCAGCGTACGCTGGAAGTGAAGTCTGATACCGGGAGTTTTGCCGGCTGGTTGAGGCTGCGCCCCATGCAGGAGAGCCACCGCGTAGAGTTGCAACTCTCTCCTTCACTGCAGCCTGTCGCGCAGCAGGTTGAGCAACAGGTCAGGCGATTACTGGATTTGGATGCCGATCCACAGCTTATCGCCCAGGGGCTGGGGCGGTTGGCAGAAAATGCCGTCGGGTTACGGTTGCCGGGCTGCATCAACCGCTTTGAACTGACGGTGCGGGCGATTCTCGGGCAACTGGTCAGCGTCAAAATGGCGGCTACGCTGGCAACCCGCCTGACGCAACATTGGGGTGAACCTGTTCAGACTCCCTTCGCTGGGCTTACGCACTTATTTCCCACGCCGGCGCGTGTTGGCGGGCTCAGTGTCGATGATTTACGTGGGATTGGCGTACAAGCCAAACGGGCCGCCTGTCTGATTGGGTTGGCGCAGGCCGTTGAGTCGGGAGCGTTACCACTCGATAGCATGGCGGATGTTCAGGAGGGGATAAAAGCATTGCTGGCGATGCCAGGAATTGGCAGCTGGACCGCCAGTTATGTTGCCATGCGCGCCTGGTCTGCACCGGACGTTTTCCTCGGGGGGGATTATCTGATTAAACAGCGTTTTCCGGGTATGACTCCGGCGAAGATCGCCCGCTACGCCGAAATCTGGCAGCCGTGGCGCACTTACGCCACGCTACATTTATGGTTTAACGATCGCTTCACTCCCGATGAATACCAGGGGTCTTAAGCAGAAATCAATATCAGTGAATACCAAAATAACCATTATTAAGCAGGTTATGCAAAGAGATCACCGGCGCAATGGTGTCACCGGCCACCAGATCGATACCAATGCTGGTGAGCTTCTCCAGGGTTTCGTTGATGTCCGCCGGACCTGCCAGGGTCTGTGCGGCCAGCCGGTGCGTATTTCCATGCAAAATAGTGACCAATACTTCATCCATCTGGTTGTAATGGATCTGACTCATAAAGTCGGGGTCAATCTGCACGTAGTCCACGCATCCTTCCGATAATTTATTAAATTCATTGAGATTTTTCCCGACGTTTTGCAGCACAATTCTACAGCCACGCTGTTTTAGTTCGGCAATGAACTCGCGCAGATGAGCATATTTGAGCAGCACAGCGTCATCAATCATCAGATTTACCGAGGCCAGCGGCATGACGGTGTTGTCCAGTAACATGGTCAGTTCAGCGCGCAGTGAATCCTGAAGTAACCCTTCGGTAGAGAGGGGAATGGCGACGCAAATCCCTTTATTAGCGATCCCTTGCGCATGCTCTTCCAGAACTTTGTGCAGCAGCCAGCGATCCACATCCGGCATCATGTCATAAAAGCGAGCGGCTGCGATCAGGGTATCAGCATGCTGAATGCCGTTTAGCGGCTCGGTAAACTGTATGGAGAGCTGATAGAAACAGACCGACAGCGGTGTCTTTGGCGGTGAAGCCGCACGGCAATTCAGCGACAGTTGGCCCCCGCTGAGGATCCGACGGATATCTTCAGGTTTGAAAATAGCGGCAGGCGAAGAGAGCAGGCGTTTTTGCTTCGCTTCATAGTTATAGACCTGGCCTCGTCCGCGATTTTTGGCGGTGTAACAGGCAATATCGGCCTGCGCCATATATTCGCTGCCGCTGACTGAAGCATCAACAATGCGGGTGACCCCGGCGCTGGCGCCGATGCGGTAGATTTGGTTGTTCCACATAAACTGGAATTCATTGATTTTACTGACCAGTTGCTGGATGACCTGCAGCCCCTGCTCCTGAGGGCAGTTGAAGAGTACCAGCGCGAATTCATCACCGCCAAGCCTTGCCAGTTTATCGGTGGAACGGATCTGCTCTTGCATCAACTGGCTTAACTGACGTAATAATTCGTCGCCTGCCGCGTGGCCTGAAGTGTCGTTAATGGCTTTAAAGTGGTCGAGATCGATAAAAGCCAGGGTGTGATGCTGCTGTTTTTCAGCCGTCAGTTTAAGGGCACTCTTCAGGCTTTTTTCGAAGTTTCCACGATTGGCCAGACCCGTGAGCAGGTCATGAGAGGCGTTGTAACTGAGCTGGCGCACCAGTTCACGGGATTTACTGACATCCTGTAATACCAGCACGATACCAATAAGCTCATCTTTCAGGGTACGCAGCGGTGATACCGCCAGTTGTACATCAAACTGGCCGGTATGATAACCGTGCAGGATCAGCGACTGATCGACCGATGAGTGCAGGTTTTCATTGATATCAAACTGCGTCAGATTGCCGATTAACGGACCGTTCGGCCCGATGCTGATATGTACTACGCTGCTGACCGGTTTCCCCTGAGCCCGCAGCTCAGTCCAGCCGGTCATTTTCTCAGCCACCGGGTTCATAAAGGTGATGTTCATGTTGCGATCGGTTGAGATCACGGCCTCATTGATGGCGTTAAGCGTGATGTGCAGTAGCTCTTTCTCTTCATGCAGCGCTTCTGACAGCCTTTTGTTCGTGACTTCTGTTTGCTTCAGTTCGCTGATGTCTTCAATTTGTGCAATGAAATAGACCGGATTTTGCTGGTCATCGCGCACCAGCGATACCGCCAGCAGTGCCCAGACCATCTCTCCGCTGCGGCACAGATAGCGTTTCTCCATCTGGTAGTTTTGAATCTCGCCATCCAGTAATTGCTGCAGCAGGGCCAGGTCTTTACTCAGATCTTCCGGGTGGGTGATCTCCTGAAAGGTCAGCGTTTTAAGATAACTGGCTTCGTATCCCAGCAAATTGCACAACGCTTTATTAACCTGCAGCCATTTGCCCTGCGGCGACACCAGCGCCATGCCAATTGCTGAATACTCCATTGCATTGCGAAAACGGTTTTCGCTTTGAGTGATGTAAGACTTCTCCATCCGCAGTGCGTGCATCGCCATTGCCATTGCATCAGCGGGCAACAGGATCAGTAGCAGGGGCGTAAAGAGTAAACCGTCTGGCAGGCTATTCACCTTAGGTATAACGGAGATAGTGCCTGTGGTTTGCAGCAGGGCGATCATCAACGTCATGCACAGAAAAATGAAGAAAGCTTCTATGCGGGGCAGACGAATGGCGGACCACAGCAGGGGAATAGTAATAAAAGCAAAAGGATATGGAAGCCATTTCAATGCCATAAAACCGGCCAGCAGAGTCAACGTCAGCGTCAAGAGCATTTCATACAGGCGGCGGGAATGCCCCAACTGCCGCAGATATCCGTGCTGATAGATAAGACCCAGCGGCGTCAGCGATAAAATCGCCACCGCTTCGGAGATATACCAGGTGGCAAAACGCTGCTGCAGTTCCTGCGGCGAGTGTGAATGCACAATAAACAGCGTCATGAGCACTGAACTGAGCAGCGGACTGAATACAACGGCCACCAGCAGGAATTTTACCCAGTTTGCCAGTCCGGTCAGCGGATCCTGAGCAGGCAGCAGTTTACGCAGTAATAACGCACAGACACTCGCTTCAATCAGATTATTGATAATATAGGGGAAATAGTGCAGAAAAGGCGTTCCCACCAGCGTGTTAGCGGCGATAATACCCAGGGCTGCAGCGCACAATAGTGGCAACCAGTCGCGATAGCTGTAATGGAAAAGCACCGCTATCAGCAAAGAGGTGGGGAGCCAGACGGCAGCTAAACTCGATGATTGCTGAATAATTTTCAGGCAGGCCAGCGCCAGTAAACAGATACTGATACCTAAGGCCAACGACACTTTCCAGGTGACTGATGAAGTCGGGAACCGATAAAGCATGTTATTTCCCACTGTGAAAACCTCCCCAGACTCCATCCGGCCATCGCCGGGTGAGAGTAACGATGCGAAAAATAAGAGAGGCTTGCGTTATTGTTATGACGCGACAATTTGACGTTGTGAGTTTTGTACGGCTTTTTTAGTCAAAGTTTGTTCCAGCCTGAGCTGATTGCGGCCTGGCGACAGTATAGCGAGAAAGATCGATCTCAAAAGGATAGATAATCTATATGAATTCTACATCAGTAATTCATTGATAACGAATGGTGAGTGAGAAGTGCTTGACCGGTTGAGCGTGAAGGTCAAATGCCATCGTTTGTTTACATTCTTCAATGCTTCCCGCCGTGAGGCGGGGAGATTTCTTACAAAAAGTAATGATGGGGCGCGCCAGGGGCTGTCCAGGGCGGTTTTAAAGCAGGAAGAGAGTCGCGAGACCGAGGAAAATGAAAAAGCCGCCGGTATCTGTGATCGCAGTGATCATCACGCTGGCACCGACCGCCGGGTCACGTCCCATACGCACCATGGTCAGAGGGATGATAACGCCCATCATAGCAGCAACCAGCAGGTTCAGGACCATAGCGAGCGTCATAACGGCACCCATTGCCAGGTCACCATAGAGCAGCCAGGTCACCACGCCCATCAATCCGCCCCATACCAGACCATTGATTAACGCAACGCCCAGCTCTCTGAAGATCAGAAATTTCAGGTTGCCCACTTGTACCTGATGCAGCGCCAGAGCACGGACAATCATGGTAATGGTTTGATTGCCTGTATTTCCTCCGATACCTGCCACGATGGGCATCAGGGCTGCAAGGGCAACCAATTGCGAAATCGTTCCCTCAAACAGACCGATGACCCTGGAGGCCACAAAAGCGGTACACAAATTAATAGCGAGCCAAGCCCAACGGTTACGCACTGCTTTGGTGACCGGGGAGAAGACGTCTTCTTCGGCGCTGAGCCCCCCCATGCGGCGCAGATTAGTGTCGGTGTCGCTGTTAACGAAATCGACAATTTCTTCAACCGTCAGACGGCCCATCAGTTTGCCTTTTTTATCAATAACCGGCGCGGTGATGAGGTCATAACGTTCAAAAGCGCCCGCTGCATCTTCGGCCTTATCGTCGGCTTCAAAACAAGTTGGGTCTTCATTCATGACCTCAGACACCAGACGGTGCGGCGGGTTGAGTAAAATGGTGGTCAGAGGCAGTTCGCCGAGCAGGGTGTTTTTACGATCGGTGATGAACAGTTTGTCACTGGCTTCAGGAATGTCTTTTCGGTAGCGAAGGTAGCGCTGAACGGTGCCGAGGGTCACATCTGGGCGCACAGTCAGCAGCTCGAAATCCATGATTCGCCCGACGGTGTCTTTACCAAACTTGATGACCTCACGTACCTTTTCCCGTTGGCGCGGGTCAAGGGAAGTGAGCACCCGGCCCATCAGGTCCCGGGGTAAATATTCGGCGAGATAAAGCTGATCGTCGACATCCAGCAGTGACATGGTTTTCAGCAGGTCTTTGTCGCTCATCTCCTCAATCAGGCTATCCCACACTGTTTCAGAGACTTCTACCAGCGCTTTACCCCGATCGGCCGGGCCAATCAGTCGCCATAAGGCCAGGCGTTCATGTCGTGGGAGAGCTTCCAGAATATCGGCGAGGTCGGCGGCGTGAAGTTCGGCAATCAGTTGGCTGAGTTCTGCCGTCTGATCCATAAGCCGTGAGCGGGTCGTCTCATCGACCTCTAAAGACTCACCAAGGATGCTGTCGGCAAGCCCATCACTGTTAAGTAATAGGTGGAGGATACGGCTACGTGTTTCCGCCAGTTTCTGTATGTGGTAGCGATGCTTAGTGGCAGACATGCTGAGTCATTATCCTTAGAATTCTCACAAAATCTTTTAGGGAGCCGGTTTAACGGATTGCTCGACCTGAGTCTGCTCCTGATGATGGGACCAGGCGCTGAGGCCAGAGTAGACCAGACGTCCGAACAAAATAAGGAAGCTGATTGCTAATACAATCTTCGTCATCTTGATCTTATTTTTTCTCAACATAGTAATTTCAGCTTATTAAATCCGTGTGCTATCAGGGTAAAATAAAGGCTTAAACCATTCGCATTAACATTCTCAATATATATCACATCAACTTAACCGGCCAGAAAAAGCCACTTTTTGTAGGAAATGTCCATAAATGCAGTAGGAAAATTCCTCCAGATGTGGCGGGGCTTTGGCGCATAAAATCAGATGTTCGGCTATAATTGATACCCACCTGAAATATAGGATGTAATTATTAACCTATAGGTGAATTTGCTTCAGGACGATTTTGTGCTAATTATGAAAGACCCGGTTTATTGATCCCTATCAAATGGTTTAATATAGAGCAATCTAGAATCCGTCTTTAATTTCTCAGAACTGAAAAAATTGCTTTGCCACATTTTGTGGCCATTCTGTGCGACGTTTTCAAGAACACGTTGTTTGCAGGATGTCGCTGACAGATTGCTGGACATAACCCCTGCAAGGCTATCCCTGTGATGTTCGCCTGATGTTCTATTGGCGCTGACTGGCAGATATTGTGTGAACTTCATGCGGACAAAACATGACAGACCTTATGAATAAATATTTTTCCTGGCGTGAGTTTAGCCGTCAGTGGTGGGGCTTGCCGGTGCTAGGCGCACTGGTGCTCATTAACCTGGCCTCATGGTTGTCTCCCATTATTATGCTGCCCGAAGGCCGCACCTATCTGATGTATATGCCACTGGCGGTTTGCGTGGCCCTGCTGATGGTATTCGACTGGCGCGCCTTCCCGGGTATTGCTCTGGCTATGTTCATCCGTTATGACTTGCGCATCGGGGCGGAGATGGGGGCGCTGCTGACGCTGATTTATCTGTTTTCGCTGGCGCTGTCCTGGGGCGGATACCGTTTACAGACCGGCCGACGCTGGTCAGCTTCATTTGGATTAATGAAATTACCAGGACCGCGGGTGTTATGGCTGGTCATTTTCCTGTCGGTGCTGTTTGTCCTCATCTTACAGACGGTGGTTGAGCTGGATCTGCTTCCCGGTTATCTGGGCATGGTTACACGGGATTTCCTGACGTTACGTACGCTTATCAACTTGCAGGCCATGATGCTGGGAACACTGCTGAGTGGACATCTCTGGTATCTGATGCTGCGGATATTGCGCAAGCCTCGCTATGTGCGCGTGCTGCTATACAAGCTGCGCAATCAACGTGCGCCTGGCGTTAAAGCTTCTGAACTGGTTCTGTGGTTCATTGTGCTCATTTCCATGGTCGTTATGCTTAGCCTGCAGGGAATCAGTGGGCCGGTCGCCAAGATTCTGCTCAGTGATTACACGTTGACGCTGTTGTTACCCGTTCTGCTGTTTGGTGCGATGCGCTATGGCTATCATTTCATCACGGTTGTTTGGACCGTCGCGCTGGTGGTGCTGTTTAGCCACTATAAGGGGTTTATCAGCCCCAGCGGCTTTATACATAATCTGGTGTTCGTCTCGGCGCTGATGCTGGTGTTTACCCTCAGCCTGCTGATGATGTCAGCCATCTCTTCACGCCAGCGCCGTTTGCTGCAGAAAACCCGTTCAGCCTCGCTGCTTGACCCTGTTTTTGGTCTGCCCAATCTGCGCGCATTTAACCGCGATTTATCGCGTTATCCGCGTAGCCTGCTCTGTTTTGTGCGGGTGTCTGAAATGGACGTACTCAGCCGTAACTACGGTATGCAACTGCGCATCCAGTTTAAACAGCAGCTGGCTATCGGCCTCAAACCTTTCCTGCAGCCCGGTGAGAAAGTTTATCATCTGCCCGGTTATGACCTGGTATTACGCTTGAACTGCGAGGATACCGAACAGAAACTGGAGCGTCTGCAACACTATGTGGATGACTTCCGCCTGATCTGGAATGGATTACCGCTGCATCCGAATATCGGGTTAGCCTACTGCACCGTCTTCCCGCCGGTAGAACATCTGCATATGTTATTGGGGGAACTCAGCGGTATTGCAGAGGTATCGCTGACGACCGGTAAACCGGAGTCGAACAGGAGCGATCACAGCCAGGTACAAAAAGAGATCAAAAGCAAAGTGGCGATGCTGCATAAAATCCAGCGCGCGCTGGATGAAGATCGCTTTATCTTGATGGCTCAGCCTATTGCTGGCGTGCGTGGCGATAGCTATCACGAAATTCTGATCCGTATGCTTGATGAGACAGGCGATTTGATGTCGCCAGATAAATTCCTGCCGGTAGTGCATGAATTCGGTCTGGCCTATCAGTTGGATATGTGGGTGCTGAAGCACACGCTGATATTTATTCGTCAGTATCGTGAAGAGCTGCCGAGCGCGCGTTTTGCGGTGAATTTCTCGCCTTCAACGTTGTGCCGTCCGGCATTCAGCGCGCAGTTTAAAGCGATGATGGCCGAATATGAGGTGGAGCCTTACCAGATTGTGCTGGAAGTGACGGAATCCCATCTGTTGCACAACGTGAAATACGCTGATTATTCGATGCGTGACTTGCGTAATTATGGCTGCCGTATCGCTATTGACGATTTTGGTACCGGTTATGCCAGCTACGATCGTCTGAAGCTTATTCAGGCCGATATCCTGAAAATTGACGGCAGCTTCGTGCGCAATATGCTGACCGATCCTTTGGATGCCTTCATTGTGCAGTCCATTTGCCAGGTAGCCCGGATGAAACATCTGTCGATTGTGGCGGAGTATGTGGAAACCGAAGAGCAGCGTGCAGCATTGCGTGCTCTGGGGGTGGATTACATGCAAGGGTATTTGATTGGGAAACCAGAACCCTTGATTACTCTGATTTCGCATCCTGTACCAGACATGGACGTGGAGTAGATGTATCACTGATATTACCCACAATAAAAAACCCTCATTCAGAGGGTTTTTTGTTTCCGGGCTTAAGTCATTATTCTGCCGAAGCATCCTGCTCAGGATCTTCTTCTTCAATCATCAGCTTCCAGCCTGTTACGTCATCCCAATAACTTTGTTCGCGCTCAAAATCCAGCTGCACCAGGTTGTTCTGGGTCAGATAACCCGCCGGGAAGCGTAACGTCCAGTGATTATCGTCAGTGAGAAGGCGAAGAGTCTCTGGTGTGGTGGTCGACTGACGCTGGTTGTTCAGCAAAGCGCCCAGGCGCAGCAGTTGGATCAGGGGCAGATAATGCTTTTTCTTAAACAGGTTCAGGCGAGGTAACTCTTCCAGCTTCACGGCTTTACGGTGGAATCGCACCAGCGTGGCCAGCAGCGTCTGCTGTTCCTGATTAAAGCCTGGCAGGTTGGTATTTTGCAGAATATAGGCTGAATGACGATGCATACCACTGTGGTTTATGCTCAGACCGACTTCATGCAACATTGAGCCAAACTTCAACAGTGACTCAAGTTGAGGCTGCACCAACTTGGTGTTTTGCGCCAGCCACTGGGCATATAAAAGCTCAGTCGTTTCCAGCACGCGTCGTGCCTGTTCGCGATCAATATTGTAGTGCTCCGCCAGGCTTTTGGCCGTACGGGTGCGGATATCCTGATGACGGAATCGACCTTCCATCTCATACAGAACGCCTTCGCGCAGCGCACCGTCCGAAAGTCGTAACTCTTTAATAGCCAGCGCGTCGAAGACTCCGCAGAGAATCGCCAGGCCGGGTACAAACACGGATTGCCGGTCTTCGGAAAGACCCGGTAAATCCAGCGCATCAAAACTTTTGAAACCCAGTATGGCCTCGGTGAGCATTTCCAGTCGTTCAGGGGTGATTAACCCGTCTTTCTCCCCCATTTCGACCAGCACTTCATGAGCCGCTTTGATACTGCCGGACGCCCCCAGCGCATACTGCCAGCCCTGCAGGCGGTACTGCCACGCCAGTGTTTCCAGTTTTTGTGCAGCGGCCAGCTGTGCGCGTTTGAAGTTGCTGCGACTGATTTCACCCTTGGGGAAAAACATTTGTGCAAAGCTGACGCAGCCCATGCGGCGGCTTTCAGCCAGCAAGGGTTCGAAGTCCTCACCGATAACCAGCTCCGTTGATCCACCACCGATATCGATCACCAGTTTGCGGCCTTTTTCCGGCTGCGTGTGCTCAACGCCCATGAAAATCAGACGGGCCTCTTCCTGCCCGGAGATAATTTCGATGGGGTAGGGGATGACCTCTGCGGCACGCTTGAGGAATTCTTCGGCATTGGCGGCCTGACGCAGTGTATGCGTGCCGACAATGGTGACGTTGTTATCCGGGAAGCCCTGTAAGCGTTCAGCAAACAGCGCCAGACAATCCAGACCACGCTGGATAGCCTCTTCGCTGAGGATATTATTGCTATCAAGGCCATCGGCCAAATGCACACGTTGTTTCAGGCGGCCTAACACCTGTAGCGCGCCATTGACGACGCGGGCGATCACCATATGGAAACTGTTCGACCCGAGGTCGATTGCGGCAATTTCCTGTGGTTTGGCATTGATGGTGTTTTTCAGGGGCATAATAGGTGTTGCTCCAAAGTGTCAGGCCTGATCTTTTTGCTGTTTATTATTACCGTGCTCAAAGGCTTTCAGGTACTCATAGATAGCTAATTGCGCGCGCACCTTACGACGATTTCCGCGTGGAACATAACGATTACTGAGATCTTTATCAATATATCTGGCTTTTACCGTGTCGCTGAACAGCAGTTCGAGGATATCCAGCACCCGTTGTTTGAGTTTCGGATCCAGCAAAGCCACCGCCACTTCAATACGATAATCGATATTTCGGGTCATCCAGTCGGCTGATGACAGGAACACTTTTTTGTCTCCGCCATTTTCAAATACATACACCCGATCGTGTTCCAAATAGCGGTCAACAATACTGGTGACCTGAATATTTTCGCTGACCCCAGGCAATTCCGGTACCAGTGAGCACATACCGCGGATCAACAGGCGAATTTTTACTCCTACATTCGACGCGGCATAGAGGCGATCAATCAGGCCTTTATCGACCAGGTTGTTGATTTTTAGCGTTATCCCCCCTTTACTGCCAGCCTGTGCGTTGGCGATCTCCTGATCGATCAAAGCATACAACATACTTCTGGAGTTCTGCGGTGACACCATCAGATGTTCGAAAGTGACCGGCCGGTAAGGATTTTCAATAAAGTTGAATACCCGGCGGACTTCATTGGTGATGCGGCTGTCCGCTGTCAGCAGGGAGTAATCTGTATAGAGGCGGGCGGTTTTCTCGTTGAAATTACCGGTACCAATATGAGCATAGCGGATAATTTCATCGCCTTCGCGGCGTGAGATAAGAAACAGTTTGGCGTGGATTTTCAAACCTGGCGCCGAGAAGATAACGTGAACACCGGCTTCGGTCAGACGCTTGGCCCAATGGATGTTAGCCTCTTCGTCGAAGCGAGCCTGTAACTCAACCACCACCGTGACTTTTTTGCCGTTATGCGCGGCGTGTATCATCGATTCAATGATGCGCGAGTCTTTTGCAACGCGATAAATATTGATCTTTATCGACAGCACGTTTGGGTCAAACGACGCCTGACGCAGCAGTTCCAGCACGTGTTCGAAGGTGTAATACGGGTAGTACAGCAGGACATCCTGTTCACGGATCGCGGCAAAGCCGTTACGAAATTTATCGAACCATAAATGGCGCAGACGCGGCAGCGGACGGTTCACAAGATTGGCTTTGCCAACGTTAGGGAAGCCGATGAAATCTTTGAAATTGTGGTAACGCCCGCCCGGGATAACCGAGTCGTAGTTAGATATGCCGAGTTTTTCTCGCAGCAACTCCACCATGTCGTCGGGCATATCGCGCTGATACACAAAGCGTACCGGCTCAGCCGTCAGGCGCTGTTTAAGGCTGGAAGACATCAGCTCGAGCAGGCTCGATTCCATTTCTGTGACCAGATCGTATTCGGCATCACGGGTCATTTTCATGGAATAGGCGTTGAGCTGGTCGTAATCGAAGAAGCCTTTAAAAATATCATCCAGACAGTAGCGCAGGATGTTATCCAACAGGATCATCGGTTTGCGACGGCGCGGAGCTTCCGGCGGCAGGTTGACGAAACGCGGCACTTTGTCTGACGGGATTTCCAGCAGTGCGTAATGTATCTCTTCACCACGAATGATCTCGACGGCCAGATAGGTGTAATCATCTTTGAGGAACTGCACCAGATTGGTGTCGCGGTTAATCAGAATGGGGGTGATGAACTGACGCAGGTGGTGTTTGAAATATTGGCGCAACCAGTTTTGCTGATTTTCAGAAACCTGACGTTCGTTGATCAGAAAAATCTGGTTACGGGCCATCTCCAGCAGCAGATCGTTATAGAGACTGTCAAATTCCTGATCTATACGCAGTACTTTGGCCTGGATTTTTTTCAGCAAATGGCGCGATGCACCGATGAAACCCTGCTCTTCGCTGATTAAGATCCGCCGTTTGAGATCGGCAAACCGGACTTTATAAAATTCGTCCAGATTGTTGGAATAGATGCCCAAGAATCGCATGCGTTCGATCAGGGGATTGCTTTTGTCGGCCGCTTCCTGCAACACACGCTCATTGAAGGACAGCCAGCTCAGTTCTTTTTCGATGTATAGCTTTTCCTGACCCATTTAACCTAACCCCATTCAGTAAACTTGATCCCTGGCCCAACATTCAGCGTCATCGCTGCGAACTGCAGGGAAAATTCTCGTCATTTCCAGCTCACACCGGCGAGGTGCTCGACATATCTCTGATGGAAAGAGCAAGAGAGAGGGGCCCAGTGTCTACGAACAATATTGCGAAAGATTGACAGGAATGTCCAACACAAAGCGGAGGTTTAGGGGGATCAGTGTGTACAGATAAAAAACGGCAGGATGAAAAGGGAGAAAAGTCTTACCGGTGAAACAGTTAAATCCTGTTCACCGGTAATTTTTTAGCTATCCAAATGAAGCGGAAGCTGAATTTTTATGGCTTTAAACTACACCTGCGCCAATAGGATCGACGCGTTTTGTTTCTTTAGGTTTCGTTTTGTACTTCGCCAAAAACTGCGGTTGGAAAATACACATCCGGATAGCGCTGCGGTACTCCCCGTTAACGAAGAATTCCTGCTTCAGCTCACCCTCCAGCTCAAACCCTAACTTGCTGTAGATATGAATCGCCTTTTTGTTCTCTTTGTCGACGATTAAATAGAGTTTATACAGGTTAAGTACTGAGAAGGCGTAGTCCATCGCCAGCTTCACAGCATCGCCAGCAAACCCTTTCCCCTGATGGGATGGGTCGATGATGATTTGGAATTCTGCCCGACGGTGGATGTGGTTAATTTCGACCAGTTCAACAAGCCCAACCGGCCCGCCTTCAAATTCAATAATAAAGCGGCGTTCGCTCTGATCATGAATGTGTTTGTGGTACAGGTCAGTCAGTTCGACAAAGGCTTCATAAGGCTCTTCGAACCAATAACGCATAATACTGGCGTTGTTATCGAGGCGGTGTACAAACGTAAGATCGTCCTTTTCCAGTGGACGCAATCGAACGCGGTTATTGCTAGACATAAATTTTTCCCGAAAGGTCGTTTTATTCGGATACTTTTTAGAAACTAGGCTCTTTAAACAGTCCTGTTTTAAGAAAAGGTGGGTACACAAACGACATTCAAACGTGTACCAACTGGGACATTATAGCGACCAAAATGTAAACAAACGTAAACAAATCAAAAACAAAAAACCGGCACATGGCCGGTTTGTAGTGAAATCATCGCTCTTAGCAGGTTTAATCTGCTGCGTAACCCTGCTCCGGCAAAGGATTTCCGTCGAGAAATGCCTGACCGTTTTTCAGCTGTAAACGTCCATCCACAAACCAGCTGATCACCAGCGGATAGATGCTGTGCTCCTGGCTCTGTACGCGCTCATTCAGGTCCTGTTCGGTGTCATCGCTGAAAACCGGCACTTTTGCCTGCAAGATAACCGGTCCGCCATCAAGTTGTTCAGTCACAAAGTGAACCGAGGTACCGTGGGCTTCATCCTGATTTTCAATCGCCTGACGGTGAGTGTGTAAACCGGGATATTTTGGCAGCAGGGAAGGGTGGATATTCAGCATTCGCCCGGCAAAACGCTGGACGAAGTCAGCGCTGAGAATGCGCATGTAACCGGCAAGTACCACCAGGTCAGGATTATAAGCATCGATGGCGTCAGCCAAAGCGACGTCAAACGCCGCCCGGTCAGCATAGGACTTTACGTCCAGCGCATGGGCAGGAATACCGGCAGATTGCGCACGTTCCAGCCCAAATGCGGAGGCTTTATTACTGAAGACGGCGCTGAGTTTCGCGTA
>Ga0066791_10000016_pt1 | contig 63581 bp, 57 predicted proteins | sample OrgsoiDNA2013051_FD_70944 | JGI IMG/M metagenome (GOLD analysis project Ga0066791, IMG submission 70944) | Permafrost soil microbial communities from the Arctic, to analyse light accelerated degradation of dissolved organic matter (DOM) -... | ecosystem: Environmental > Terrestrial > Soil >...
TGAACGCAATGAGAGTGGTCGTGGGGACGGCTGGCAATCGGTGTTTTAGGCATGAGCGGCGACGAGTTTTGTGAGAGACGTTATTATGTTACCCGTTCTCGCCTCTTCGAGTGGTCATCGTGTCCCGACTTTTTTCTATCCCTGTCGCATTTATCGCAAGTTTCCTGCTGATTGGCTCGGCTCAAGCGCAAGTCACAGTGCTCACCAGCATCAAGCCACTGCAGTTGATTGCGGCGGCGGTGCAGGACGGAGTGGCGATTCCGGAGGTGCTGCTGCCGCCGGGAGCTTCGCCGCATAACTACGCCTTGCGCCCCTCCGACGTACGGAAAGTGCAGTCGGTGGATCTGGTGTACTGGATCGGTCCGGACATGGAAGGTTTCCTGCCGCGCGTGCTGAAAGGTCGCACACTGCCCACTGTCGCCGTGCAGGATTTGCCTGACCTGAAACTGCGACACTTCGCCGAAGATAGCCAATCTCACGCCGAAGATGCCGACGAACATGACCACGATCATCGTCCGGGGACTCTGGACGCGCATTTGTGGTTGTCGCCGGTGAATGCTCGGGTGATCGCCACGAAAATGGCCGCCGACCTGAGTGCCGCCGATCCCGACAACGCGCCGCGCTATCAGAGCAACCTCAAGGCGTTCGATGAGCGTCTGGATGCTTTGGACCTGCGCCTGAAGGCTCGCCTGGCAGGCATCGCCGGCAAGCCTTACTTCGTGTTCCACGAAGCGTTCGACTACTTCGAAGACGCTTACGGCCTCAAGCACACCGGCGTGTTCAGCGTCGCAGCTGAAGTCCAGCCTGGCGCCCAGCATGTCGCAGCGATGCGCACCCGATTGCAGGAAGTCGGCAAGACTTGCGTGTTCAGCGAACCGCCGCTGCGGCCACGCCTGGCGGAAACCCTGGTGGCTGGCCTGCCGGTGAAACTGGCAGAACTGGATGCGCTGGGCGGCTACACCCCGGCGACTGCTCAAGGGTATGAGCAGGTACTGGAGAAGTTGGGGAATGATTTGGCAGGGTGCCTGGAGTCGTTGTAACCGACACAGAACCTGTGGCGAGGGGGCTTGCCCCCGTTGGGCTGCGAAGCAGCCCCCCAAATTGCCGGTCGATAAATCGCATGGGAGCGCTTCGCACTCCAACGGGGGCAAGCCCCCTCGCCACAATTTAAAGGGCGAACGGCAATTGCGTATTGACCTTCTGCCGCTGTGCCAAGCGCAGCTGAAACTCCATCGGATCGTGAATCAACACGTCCTGCCCGGCGAAAGACTCGGCGGCAATCAACCGCGACAGCCAGAACCGCACGCACGCCACTCGCAGCATGGTCGGCCACAACTCGGCCTCGGCCGCAGTAAACGGGCGCAGCGCCGCATAGGCGCCCAACAAGGCCCGGGCTCGCGGCCCGTCGATCAAGCCTTGTTCGTCCGAACACCAGTCATTCAAGGCAATCGCCACGTCGTACAACATCGGCCCGGAACAGGCGTTGTAGAAGTCGATCAACCCGGTCAGGTGCGTGCCTTCGAACATCGCGTTGTCGCGGAACAGGTCGGCGTGGATATTCGCCCGTGGCAGCGCCAGAATTTTCTCTTTTCGCTGAGTGATTTCGTCCAGCGCCCGTTGCAGCAGATCGCTTTGCTCGGCGTTCAGGTGCGAGAGCAACTGCGTGCCCTCCTCCAGCATCCAGTCCAGACCACGATCCGTCTTGCGCTTGATCATGTTGGCCTGGGTCGCCAGGTGCAGATGGCCGAGCAACTCGCCCACCTGTGAACAATGCTGGGCATTGGCGTCCTTGATGTGCTTGCCGGCCAGACGCGGCTGCAACAGCGCCGGCTTGCCCGCCAATTCGCGCAAGGCCACGCCGTCGGTAGTGCGAAGCGCGTAAGGCACCGGCAAGTCAGCGTCGTGCAACACATCAAGCAGTTCGATGAAGAACGGCATTTCCTGAACCGGGCCGCGCTCGACCAGGGTCAGGACAAACTCGCCCTTCTCCAGGCTGATGAAGAAATTGGTGTTTTCGCTACCGGCGGCAATCCCCTGGAAATCGAGCAGGCGGCCGAGCCCGTATGGGGCGAGAAAGGTTTCCAGCTCGGGCCGAGCCAGGGGGGTGAACACAGACATGGTTAAAAACTGCTCAGTTCGGGCGCCGCGATCGAGCGGCGCCGATTAAAGTTAAGAAACTACTTCCACTCAAAGATTTTCCACGACGGAATCAACATATCCGGCTGGTCCGAGCGGATGAAGTTTGCATCGGTCCCGTCTGCGCGCACCAGAAAATATGGCGGTGCACCCTTCGGCGTGACCTTAATCGCATACAAGAAGCCGTTTTGGCGGTATTCCTGAATGACCTTGTCCCCTTCCGTGTGGATCGTGACTTCCGGCTCAGCCTTTGACACATCGTCCGCCGCCATGACGGCTAACGGAACGGTTGCAAACAACCCAGCCAGCAACAGGCGATTTAGTGTGCGCATGATAACCTTGTCCCTTTGTCGTCAACGGTCCCGCTATTCTAGCGCCGGACCCGCCGAAAAGGTTGATCCTGCTCATGAGCCAAGCCCCCCTCGTCCTGGTGGACGGTTCTTCTTACCTGTACCGCGCGTTTCACGCCTTGCCACCGCTGACCACTTCCAAAGGCCTGCCTACCGGCGCGGTCAAGGGTGTGTTGAACATGCTCAAGAGTCTGCGCAAGCAGTACCCGGACAGCCCGTTCGCCGTGGTGTTCGACGCCAAGGGTGGGACGTTTCGCGATGACATGTACGCCGAATACAAGGCAAATCGCCCAAGCATGCCCGACGACATGCGCGTCCAGATCGAGCCGCTGCACCAAAGCGTGATCGCCCTGGGCTTCCCGTTGCTGTGTGTCGAAGGCGTCGAGGCCGATGACGTGATCGGCACCCTGGCCCGCAGCAGCGCGGCCGCCGACCGCCCGGTGGTGATCTCCACCGGCGACAAAGACATGGCGCAACTGGTCGACGGGCACATTACCTTGGTCAATACCATGACCGGTAGCAGCATGGACGTGGAGGGCGTGAAGGAGAAATTCGGCGTCGCTCCCGAGCAGATCATCGATTATCTGGCGTTGATGGGCGATTCGTCCGACAACATTCCGGGCGTTCCGGGCATTGGCCCGAAGACTGCCTCCGGCCTGCTGGTGGGTGTAAATGGTGGCCTGACCGAGCTCTACGCGCAGCTCGACATTGTCCCGACCCTGCCGATTCGCGGCGCCAAGACCCTGCCGGCCAAGCTTGAAGAGCACAAGGAGATGGCATTCCTCTCCTATAAGCTGGCGACCATCAAGATCGACGTGCCACTGGACATCGGCCTCGACGATCTGCAAATGGGCCAGCCCGATCACGACAAACTCGCCGAGCTCTACACCCTGCTCGAGTTCAGGAGCTGGTTCGACGATAACCAGCGCGACGCCAAGCGTTCCGGCCAGGCAGTTGTCGCGCCAGTGGCTGAAGAAGCCGTCGTCGAAGCCGAACTCAACTACACGACGATCCTCACGCAGGCAGATTTCGACCTCTGGCTGAAGAAGTTGAACGACGCCAAATTGATGGCCTTCGACACCGAAACCACGGGTGTCGATGCACAGCAGGCGCAACTGGTGGGCCTGTCGTTTGCAGTACAAGCCAACGAAGCAGCCTACATCCCGTTGACCCATTCCTACATGGGCGTGCCGGAGCAACTGGATCGCGACACCGTACTGCGGGCACTGAAACCGATCCTCGAAGACCCGAGCAAGCTCAAGGTCGGCCAGCACGCCAAGTTCGACATGAACATCCTGGCCAACTGCGCCATCGGTGGTGATCAGAGCTGCGGCATCACCGTGCAAGGCATTGCCTTCGACACCATGCTCGAGTCCTACGTGCTGGACTCCACCGCGACCCGCCACGACATGGACAGCCTGGCGCTCAAGTACCTGAATCACACCACCACCGGTTTTACGGACATTGCCGGCAAAGGTGCCAAGCAACTGACGTTTGACCAGATCGCCCTGGAACTGGCTGGGCCTTACGCCGCCGAAGATGCCGACGTGACGCTGCGCCTGCATCAAACCTTGCAGGCAAAGCTCAACGCGATCCCAAGCCTGAGCAAGGTCTTGAGCGAAATCGAAATGCCACTGGTGCCAGTGCTCGCGCGAATTGAGCGTCAGGGCGCGCTGGTCGATGCCGAACTGCTTGGTATTCAGAGCGTTGAGCTGGGCAAGAAAATGGTCGAGCTGGAGCGTGAGGCGTTTGTCCTCGCCGGCGAAGAATTCAACTTGGGTTCGCCGAAGCAATTGGGCGCCATCCTGTACGAAAAACTCGGCCTGCCGATCCTCAGCAAAACCGCAAAAGGCCAGGCGTCCACCGCCGAAGCCGTATTGGCGGAGCTGGCCGATCAGGATTTCCAACTGCCCAAGGTGCTGATGCAGTACCGCTCCATGAGCAAGCTGAAAAGCACCTACACCGACCGCTTGCCGGAGCAGATCAACCCACGCACCGGGCGGATTCATACGTCTTATCATCAAGCCGTCGCCGCGACCGGGCGCTTGTCGTCCAGTGATCCAAACCTGCAGAACATCCCGATCCGCACTGCCGAAGGTCGGCGGATTCGTCAGGCGTTCGTCGCGCCAAAAGGCTACAAACTGCTGGCTGCGGACTACTCGCAGATCGAACTGCGGATCATGGCTCACCTGGCCAAGGACGAAGGCTTGCTGCACGCCTTCCGCAACGACCTGGACGTGCACAAAGCCACCGCCGCCGAAGTCTTCGGGGTCGAACTGACGGCCGTCACCACCGATCAGCGGCGCAGCGCCAAGGCGATCAATTTCGGTCTGATCTACGGCATGAGCGCGTTTGGCCTGGCCAAGCAGATCGGCGTTGATCGCAAACAGTCCCAGGCGTACATCGATCGCTATTTCGCCCGCTATCCTGGCGTTCTCGAGTACATGGAACGCACCCGCACCCAGGCTGCCGAGCAGGGTTTCGTCGAAACCATTTTCGGCCGTCGCCTGTACCTGCCGGATATCAACGCGAAAAACCCGGCCCTGCGCAAAGGCGCCGAGCGCACGGCGATCAACGCCCCGATGCAAGGCACCGCAGCAGACATCATCAAGAAAGCCATGGTGGCAGTGGATAACTGGCTGACGTCGTCAGGCCTGGACGCCAAAGTGATCCTGCAGGTACACGATGAATTGGTGCTTGAAGTGCGTGAGGACCTGGTTGATCAGGTGCGCGAAGAGATTCGCGCCCACATGAGCAACGCCGTGAAGCTGGACGTACCGCTTCTGGTAGAGGTTGGCGTAGGCAATAACTGGGATGAGGCTCACTGAGCCGCCTGAAAAGGGGCGCTTCTGCTGCGGCCTGGTACCGCGGCAGAATCTGGCGAAGGGCTATTAGTTCGGAAAATGCCTCGGGTTATTCCAAAGGCATTTTAAAAAATTCTGAACTAATTCCGTGAACCGCAACTCAGAGTAACTGAATGGCTGGTGAAGCCCTTCGATGCTCCTATGTTGTGTTAAGTGTTGGCAGATATCTGGACCCCGCCCTAGCGGTCCGGAACTTGAACCCCGGAACTTCCCCCTCCCCATACGAAGTCCGGGGTTTTTTTTGCCTGTAAGAAAGCCTTACTCGGCAATCTCGGCGCCTTTGTCTGCCAATTCCATCCAGCCTGCCAATACAGTGTAGGCGTCTTCCAGGCCCAAGCGTTTTGGTGCCGAAAACAACTGGATGCTGATCGTATCGCCCCAACCCTTACGGATATCGGCCTGCACTTTGAGCAGGACGTTTTTCGCTGCGCCGTAGGTCAACTTGTCGGCCTTGGTCAGCAAAATGTGCATCGGCATGCCGCTGGCGACTGCCCAGTCGAGCATCAGCAAGTCGAAGTCGGTCATTGGATGACGGATGTCCATCATCAGGATCAGACCTTTCAAACTCTCGCGACCGCCCAGATAAGCTTCCAGGTGACGCTGCCAGTGCAGCTTCAGCGGGATGGGTACTTTTGCATAACCGTAGCCTGGAAGGTCGACCAGACGACGATCATCGTCTAGCTTGAAGAAGTTCAACAACTGCGTGCGACCCGGAGTTTTCGAGGTCCGCGCCAGGCTGGCGTGAGTCAGGGTGTTCAGCGCGCTGGATTTACCAGCGTTGGAACGCCCGGCAAAGGCTACTTCAAAGCCCTCGTCGTCCGGACATTGGTCGACTTTGGCAGCGCTGAGCATGAAGGTGGACTGTTGGCACAGGCCGAGGATGGGGTTCTTGAGTTGCATGGGATTTCCGATGTGGGCGGCGCCGGGAATGGACGCGGCAAGCGGTGTCGTTTCCGTTTCAGTGACGCCAGTATATAATGCCGCAGATTTTGTGTGCGCTTTGTCCCAGCGTAGGATGAAGTTCACGAGAGCGATAGACCTTGATTGCGCACTAGAACGCAGAACGCTCTCAACCCTGAAAAGGTCGTTTTATGACGAAATGGCTGCTAGCTGCCGGGGTCTTGATGCCGCTTTACAGCGCGCAGGCTACACAGGATCCGGAAGCTGTGTACAACCGTGTTTGTGGTGCCTGTCATTCCGGCCAACTACCCATGGCGCCTCAAAAGGGCGATCAGGAAGCTTGGACGCCGAGGTTGGCGAAAGGTATGGAGACGCTGGTGCAACACGTGACCCAGGGTTTCAAGGCGATGCCGCCGCGTGGTTTGTGCATGGACTGCAGTGCCGAGGATTACCAAGCCATCATCCGTTGGATGAGCGAGTAAGCCCGGCCCATAACTCTTTAACCCTTAGCCGTAGTTGGATTAGCTGATGAACAAATTGATCGTGAGTCTGCTGTTGACCGTGGGGATCTCCGGCATTGCCCATGCTGCAGGTGATGCAACTGCTGGTCAGGCGAAAGCCGCAGTATGTGGCGCCTGTCATGGCCCGGATGGCAACAGCATGGCGCCTAACTTTCCGAAACTGGCAGGCCAGGGCGAGCGTTATCTGAACAAGCAGTTGCACGACATCAAGTCCGGTAAACGTACGGTACTGGAAATGACCGGCCTGCTGACCAACCTGAGCGATCAGGACCTGGCCGATCTCGCCGCTTACTTCTCCAGCCAGAAAGGCAGCGTTGGCGCCGCCGACCCTAAAGTCGTGGCTCGCGGTGAAGCACTGTTCCGTGGTGGCGACCTGACCAAGAACATGCCGGCCTGCACCGGTTGCCACTCGCCGAATGGCGCAGGTAATGCCGCCGCCGGCTTCCCGCACCTGGGTGGCCAGCACGCTCAATACGTCGCCAAGCAACTGACCGACTTCCGAAAAGAAGAAGGCGGCCGGACCAACGATGGCGATACCAAAATCATGCAAACCATCGCCAAAAAAATGAGCGACGAAGAAATTGCAGCGGTGTCCAGCTACATTCAAGGCCTGCACTAAGGCCAGCGGATCGAGCGTTGCGGGCGATGGACATCTCCTGCAACGTTAACGCTCGATTAATCCGTCGATGCAAGCATAAAAAGGGTGGCTTTGGCCGCCCTTTTTTGTGGCCGCTGCCGTTACACTACAGAACTCAAGCCCGCCATGATCTGTCTGAAAACAGGTCGCGCGAGGCGACCCAATTTGTCCAGGAGTAAAGCATGCGTAATCTGATCATCAGCGCCGCACTCGTCGCTGCCAGCCTGTTCGGCATGACCGCACAAGCCGCTGAAGCACCCGCCGCACCTTATGTCGAATTGACCAACCCGGTGCCGGTCGCCGAGCCTGGCAAGATCGAAGTGGTGGAACTGTTCTGGTATGGCTGCCCGCATTGCTATGCATTCGAACCAGTGATCAATCCTTGGGTAGCGAAACTGCCTTCCGACGTGAACTTCGTACGTATTCCAGCTATGTTCGGCGGCCCTTGGGATGCACACGGTCAAATGTTCCTGACCCTGGAAGCCATGGGCGTTGAGAGCAAGGTCCATGCTGCGGTTTTCGAAGCCATCCAGAAAGAACACAAGAAATTGATCGATAAACAGGACATGGCTGACTTCCTGGCGACCCAAGGTGTAGACAAGGACAAGTTCCTGGCCACATTTGACTCTTTCGCCATCAAAGGTCAAATCATCAAGGCCCGTGAACTGGCCAAGAAATATGAAATCTCCGGCGTTCCAACCATGATCGTCAACGGCAAGTATCGCTTTGACGTGGGCTCCGCCGGCGGCGCCGAGCAAGCCCTGCAACTGGCCGACAAACTGGTCGCCCAAGAGCGAGCAGCTAACAAGGCTGCTGCCAACTAAGCGCGGCCCCTGCCATGCGCCGCTGGGGTACTGAACGCGTGGTTGGCCTGCATGAACCGCAGATCAACACGCATCACCTGGAATCGACGGGCCTGCCCGCAGACAGCCGTCTGCGCTTGCTCAGCTTCAATATCCAGGTGGGCATCAGTACTGAGCGCTATCGGCACTATCTGACCCGTGGCTGGCAACACCTGTTGCCGCACACCGGGCGTGCCGGCAATCTGCAAAAGATCGGCAATCTGCTCGGCGACTTCGATCTGGTCGCCTTGCAGGAAGCCGATGGCGGCAGCCTGCGATCAGGCTACGTCAATCAGGTCGAACACCTGGCCCAGCTCGGCGCCTTCCCTTACTGGTATCAACAACTCAATCGCAACCTCGGTCGCTTCGGCCAGCACAGCAATGGCGTGCTCAGCCGCCTGCGCCCATGGGCGATTGAAGACCATCCGCTACCGGGTCCAAAGGGCCGCGGGGCGATCCTGGTGCGTTTCGGCGAAGGTCCGGACGCATTGGTCGTCGTGATGATGCACCTGGCTCTCGGCGCCCGTGTACGCAGTCTGCAACTGGCCTATATCCGCGAGTTGATCGGCGGCTACAAACACCAGGTGCTGATGGGCGACATGAACACCCACGCCAGTGACTTGCTGCAAAACTCTCCGCTGCGCGACCTCGGCCTGCTGGCGCCGCAGCTGGAAGCGACGTTCCCCAGCTGGCGCCCGCAGCGCTGCCTGGACCATATTCTGCTTAGCCCGACCTTGACCCTTGAAAGGGTCGAAGTGCTGGCACAACCGATTTCCGATCACCTGCCGGTCGCGGTAGAGATTCGTCTGCCGGGTTCGCTCACGGCCGATGCATTGCCCGCGTTGAGTCCTGCCCCTCGCGGATCCCATGAATGAGCGACGAAGCACAACGCTGGAAAGAGAAGTACCTCAAAAGCATCGAACAACAGGAAAAGCTCGAACGTCGCTGGGACGCCCGGCTCGACTTGCTGCGACGCGGGCTGGTACGCAGCACTCTGGCGGCCGAGGGCACCGACCGCGCCGTTGACCTGTGCATGAAGGAAATGCGCGAAGTCGTGCGCACTGATGACATGGATGCCGGCCTTGCAGCGTTACTGCCTCGACTGGAAAAAGCCGTGCTCGACTCCGAGCAGCGCCGCGAAACCCGGGCTGATCAGGTCAGTGCTGCACTGAACGCGCTGGTCACGCAGCTCCAGGCATTGCCATTGCCTCGGGAAGTCAGCCGTCCCCTCAAGACCTTTGCCAAACAACTGGACGGGCGCGTCGGCCAGGCCCGAGAGATTCCTTTGTTGCTCAGCGAACTGAGCGGCTTGCAAGGCAAAGCCCTGAACCAGCTGGAGAACCCGGCCGAGCCTGGTCGCCCAGGTTTGCTGCAACGGTTGTTCGGCAGTCGGGAAGTGGAAGAATCAGCGCCAACGGTTGCTGCCCCCGCCGCCACGCAGGCTCAGGCGCCGACCCAGCAATCTGCGGAGCCGCCAGCTCCTGCTCCTGTGGCCGAAGCACCGCAGCCAACGGCTGAGCCCGCGCCAACCATCCATATGCCGCAGGAGACGCCGCCGACAGCCTTGGCGGCGCCGATTGCAGCCGCTATGCCAGAGTCACCGGCGCCGCAGCAATTACCGACACCGACACCGGAAGTCGTAACATTTGTCCCACCGGTTCTGGAGCCGCAAATAGAGCGCGCGCCAGCCCAAGCCCCGGCATCGCTGCCTGCCGCTGAACAGCCCCACGAAGCGACTCCATCGATCATCGCGCCTGCGGCTCCCGCTCAACCGGCGATCAACCCAGATGAACTGACCCCGGCGGCTGTTTCTGAAACACCGGTATTCCTCGACAGCCTGCCCTTACCTTTGGTCATGGCGCAGGCGCTGGCCGCGATTGATCCGGAGCACCCCGAGGAAGATATCCTCTATGCCCTGCCCGACTCACCGGAGCCGTCCTACAGCTCCGTCGCCACGCACATCGAAGAAACACTGCTGGGCCTGCTCGACGACTTGACGCTGCCGGAACGCCATCGCCCACAAGCCGAGGCAATGCGCAGTCGCCTGCAAAATGGTCTGAACTGGTACGAATTGCTGCCGATCCTCGACGACCTGGCCACCTTGATGCTGGCGATCACCGACAGCGGCCAGCACGAATTCGAAGCGTATTTGCAGCAGCTCAACGAGCGCCTCGAGTCATTTCAGAGCAACCTGCAAGCCGCCAGCGCCGGTCATGCCGATAACCGCTCCGCCGCACGGGAGATGGACACGCAGATCCGCGAACAAGTCGACGGTTTGCAAACGAGCATGCAGGACGCGGCCGACCTGGAAGACCTCAAACACGTACTGGAAAACCATCTCGAAGGTTTGCTGGGCACCATGGACCAGCATCAAAAGCAGCGAGACGAGCGCGAACAAGAAGTCGCGGCCCGTCTGCAAGGCCTGGCCGAACGGGTCGCACACATGGAACAGGAAGCGCTCGGCTACCGTGAGCACCTTGAGGAGCAGCGTCAAAAAGCCCTGATCGACCCGCTGACCGGCCTGCCCAACCGCGCCGCCTGGAGCGAACGACTGGAACACGAGATAGGCGAGTGGCAGCAGCATGGCAATACGTTAATGCTGGCCATGCTCGATCTCGACCATTTCAAACGCATCAACGATAACTATGGGCACCTGGCCGGCGACAAGGTGCTGAAAATCATCGCGAGCGTACTGCGCAAACGCCTGCGCGGGTCGGACTTTATTGCTCGCTTTGGTGGTGAAGAGTTCGTCTTGATGATGCCCGCCACAGTACCGGCTGTCGGGGCAAAACTGCTGGAGAGCCTGCGCGCATCGATTGAAGCCTGCCCTTTTCACTTCAAGGGTGAGCGAGTGACCGTCACTATTTCGATGGGACTCACAGCGTTCAAGCCCGGCGAGCATAGCGACATGGTGCTTAAAAGAGCCGATCAGGCGCTATACCGGGCCAAAAACGCCGGGCGTAATCGTGTGGAGCTGGGCTAAAGCCCAGTTGTCTCATTTTGTTTAAAGCAGCCCTTTTGCCGTCGACAAGCAAAGCATTACGTTACACTGTTGCATTATCGTCTTTCGCGTACTGCCTTCTGCCATGAAATATATTGCCCTCGTTGTGTCGCTGCTATTACTGGCCGGTTGTGCCAGCGGTCCTCGTTTCGACACCAGCCACCCTTCCGCCAATCACGACAGCCGCGTGCAGTTTGTGGTGGTGCACTACACCAACGCGTCGCTGGAGCGTTCGCTGCAATTATTGACCCATGGCGAAGTCAGCAGCCACTACTTGATCGGTGATGACAAGGGCGCGACCGTCTACAAACTGGTCGATGAAAACCTGCGCGCCTGGCACGCCGGGGAAAGTGAATGGCAAGGCCGGACGTGGTTGAACTCCAGCTCCATCGGCATCGAGATCGTCAATCCGGGCTTCCGCGACACGCCGACCGGTCGCGTCTGGTATCCGTACAGCGAAGCTCAGGTCCAGGCCTTGATCGTACTGCTCAAGGACATCAGCAAACGCAACGGCATCAGTCCCCGGCACATCATCGGCCATAGCGACATTGCCCCACTGCGTAAACTTGATCCGGGGCCGCTGTTCCCTTGGAAGCGTCTGGCCGCTGAAGGTCTGGGCATCTGGCCGAACGAGCAAGCCGTCGCGAGCCGCCAAGCACAGTTCGCGGCAGAACTGCCGAGCATCGGCTGGTTCCAGGAAGAGCTCGCGCGCCTGGGCTACGCGACGCCGCAGACCGGCGAACTGGATGTGGCCACCCGACATGTGCTGGCGGCCTTCCAGATGCATTTCCGCCCTTCGCGTTTCGACGGCATCCCGGACGCGCAAACCGCGGCCATGCTTTTGGTGCTTAATCAGACAAAATAATGACGCCCGCCCGACGGTCAGCCCTAAATCCAAATCAGCAGCTATAACTCATTGGTAATACTTCGGATATTCCATGATGCCTGCAGCGCGAGAGAGGTTGCGTAGTTGGTTCTATCGCCCTTGGTTTTTGGCGATGATGGCTGCTGTCCTGAGTGCAACACTGCTGATGGCCGCCAGTCTGTTTATGGCGATGCATCAAGTCGAGCAAGACGAAAGCCAGGAAATGAACGCCCAGGGCGAGCGCTTCCTCGCTCGTCTGGAACAGCTGTTCGGACAACTGCGTGAAAGCCTCGATGATCTGGAAGCCCAGCCGTTGCGAACCTGCGACGACGAAATGATCGCCACCTTGCAGCAGATCAGCTTCAGCTACCGCTTCGTCTACGAAGCCGCTTATATGGACGCCACCCGGATCTGCTCCAACCGCCCCCGCCAAGAAGGGCTGTCGGTAGTACGACCGCCGGACATCAAAGGCCCCACCTACAATTATTGGCTCAATACCACCACCGAACCCGATGAAAACCGCGCGGCGCTGATGCTGGGTCGTGGCAATTTCCGGGTGGCGACCTCTCGCGGGCATTTGACCGACATGGTCGACCTCTCGCCCGGCAGCAGTCTGCTGGTGGTGCTCGATCATGGGACCCGGGCGATTCCGGTGCTGGGCGTCGAGCAGGCCTGGCCACCGACGGAACCCTGGCCACCGAAGAGCAGCGACGCGCTGCAAGTGACGCATAGCCGTTTGATTTACCGCATGCCCACCAACAATCCTGAGTACCAGTTGGTGCTGATCTCTCCACGCAGCGGCATGCATGTGCCTGCGGTCTGGTGGTGGCTAGTGCCAGCGAGTCTGGCGCTCGGTGCTTTCGTCGGTTTCCTGGTATTTTTGCTGGCGCGCCAGCGTCAATCGCTGGATGCCGAACTGCATGGCGCGATACGCCGTGGCGAGTTGCAGGTGTTGTATCAACCGATCTTCGATCTCGACAGCCGCCACTGCGTCGGCGCTGAAGCGCTGCTGCGCTGGCGACGACCGGACGGCACGCTGACCAGCCCCGATCTGTTTATCCCCATGGCGGAAAACACCGGGCAGATCCGCCAGATGACCGACTTCGTCTTGCAGCGCCTGCTTGAACAGCTGGGGCAACTGCTACGGGCCAATCCGCAGCTGTATATCTCGGTCAACCTCGCAGCTTGCGATGTCATGGTGCCGCGTATCGGCCAAGTGATGGCGCGCCTGCTGACCTTGCACCGGGTTGCAGCCAAGCAGATTGCCTTCGAAGTGACTGAGCGCGGGTTGATTGATGTGGTGGTAGCGCGGGAAAACCTGCAAGCCTTGCGTGATGTCGGGCATCAGGTGTTGATCGACGACTTCGGCACCGGCTATTGCAGCCTGGCCTATCTGCAAACCTTGCCGGTGGATTGCCTGAAAATCGACAAGGCCTTTATCGATGCCCTGGGCCATGACGCCGCCAGCAGCGGTGTCGCGCCGCACATCATTCACATGGCCCAGGCCCTGCAACTCAAGGTGATCGCCGAAGGCATCGAGCATGAAGCCCAAGCGGCGTTCCTGAGCAGCGAAGGCGTGAAGTTCGGTCAGGGCTGGCTGTTCGCCCATGCGCTGAGTGCCGTGCAGTTCATCGAGCTGATCACCCGTGGCCGCCGCCAGAGCAACCGACGGCTGGATGACGAAGCGTAAAAGCGGCTTTTATACCGCTAGAGCCATATAGAACTGCGTGCCCTGCCCCGGCCGCGAATAAACCCCCATCCGCCCGCCATGCAATTGCACGATTTCCTTGCACAACGCCAGGCCCAGCCCGGCACCGCCCTTTTTGCGACCGACCTGCACGAACGGCTCGAAGATCCGCCCTTGCTGGCCGTAGGCTATGCCTTCGCCATTATCCTCGACGCTGATGATCACCCGCTCGCCGTGGCGCCGGGCCTGCAAGCGGATCTGCCCGTCCTGGGCGGTATGGCGCAAGGCATTGTCGATCAGGTTATCGAGCACTCGATCCAGCTGCGCCTGATCTGCCTGCAAACGCGGCAATGGCCCCTGCACTTCCACCAGCAAGTCGATGCCCCTCTCAGCGGCCGACCCTGCAAAACGGCCCTGCGCCTGCTCCAGCAAGTCTTCGATGGAGCACGGCCCCAGCGTGAGCTTCTGCAAACCATTCTGGTAGCGGGAGAAGTTCAGCAGGTCGTTGATCAACTGCATCAAGCGCTGCATTTCTTCGTTCACGGTGTCGAGTAAGTCCGCTTCGCGTGAATCCTGCGGAAATTTCGCCCGCTCGCGAAACAGGCCGAACGCCATGTGCATGCCGGTGACCGGCGTGCGCAACTCGTGGGAGGCACGCAATACGAACTCACTGCGTACCCGTTCGAACGCCCGCTGCTCGGTGACGTCATGCAACACCATCACCGCGCCAAGGATATGCCCCTGGGTATGGCTGACCGGGGTCAGGCTGTAGGTCAACAGCCGCGACTCGCCATCGACTTCGACGCTCAGGTCTTCCGGCGCCCGCTCCAGCGTTCCGCCACGCAAGACCAATTGCAGTTGTTCATCCAGTTCGGGACGTTCGAGCGCCGCACCCAACCCCTGGCCAAGACGCTCGGTGTCCCAACCCAATTGCCGCTGCGCCACCGGGTTAAGGTGCTCCAGATGGCCCTGACGGTCGATCATCAGCAAACCATCATCGATGCTGTCGAGTACCGCCTGCAAACGTTGCTGGCCGGCCAGCAACTCGTCGACATTGGTCGCTTGGTGCTCACGCAAGGCCTCGGCCATGATCCCAAAGCGGCGCGTCAGCTGATTCATTTCCGCCGCCGAGGATAGCGGCAGCGTTACTTCGAAATTGCCCTGGCCAATGTTGTCCGCGGCCTTGGCCAGGGCTTCAATTGGCCCGCCGAAACGTCGGGCGATCGCGTGGGCCGTGATGAAACCGATGATTAATACCGCCAGCCCGACCAAACCGAGCAGGCCGGCGATCAGCAGCGCTCGATCACGGGCCTTTTGCTGGGTGTCATTGATATTGTCCAGTGCGCGCTTGTGTTCGGAGATCAAGCCATTGCGCAACGCGTTGAATTTTTCCGTGAGCGCTTCATTGCCATTCAGCACATGCGTCGGGTCGCGGGACTCGCTGTATGCCTGGAGAAAACTCAGGTAATCCGTCTTGGCTTGACTGAAACCGTACTGGGCGCCATCGCCCGATTGCTCATGGGCGATGCCTTCATCGAGCAATTGAAAGTAATGCTGCTTGGAGGCCTCGAATGCCGCTGGATCAGCGTTCTCGCTGAGCATGATGATCAGTTGGTCGCCCAACGTCTGCCGCAACTTAAGGCCCAAATCGAGAGTGATGAAGTTATTGCGGGCCAGCGCTTCTTGAGTTCCGGCCATCTGCATCACGCTGACCACCCCTAGCAGCAGCCCGAGCAACGCCACGGTGATCAGTGCGGAGATACTTAGAAAGAGCCGGGTCCGCAACTTCATCGCGAGTTTCATCGGATGTTGCTCACAGGTTGTACTGCTTGCGTTTGCGATACAGGGTCGAAGCATCGATGCCCAGCGTTTTGGCCGCCTGGTCCAGAGTTCCGGCCGTGGCCAGTACGGCGCCGATGTGGGCTTTTTCCAATTCATCCAGACTCAGCGCGGCGCCAACCCGTGGCGAGTTATTGGCCGGTTGCTCGGCCATGCCCAAGTGGCTGATCTCGACCCGCTCCTGTGGACAAATAATGCTCGCCCGCTCCACCACGTTGCGCAGCTCGCGAATGTTGCCCGGCCATCGATAGTTGAGCAGCGCTTCCCGGGCTTCATCGCTGAAACCCCGAGCCGGACGGGCGTATTCCTTGACGAAACGGGCCAGAAAGCGATCGGCCAGGGTCAGGATGTCTTCGCTACGTTCACGCAGCGGTGGCAGGTGCAAGGTGATGACGTTCAGGCGATAGAGCAAATCTTCACGAAAACGACCGTCGCGAACCATGTCCTCAAGGTTCAGGTTGGTGGCCGCGAGGATTCGCACATCGGCGCGTCGGGTCACCGGGTCGCCGACCCGCTCGTATTCTTTATCCTGGATAAATCTAAGCAACTTGGGTTGCAACGTCAGTGGAAAATCACCGATCTCGTCGAGAAACAGCGTGCCGCCATCGGCCTGGTTCACACGACCCAAGGTACTTTCGCTGGCGCCAGTAAACGCACCGCGGCTGTGACCGAAGAGTTCGCTTTCCATCAGTTCGCCGGTCAAGGACGGGCAGTTGATGATCACGCAGGATTTCTTCTCGCGCTTGCTCCAGCCGTGGATCGCCCGGGCCAGCTCACCTTTACCGGTCCCGGACTCGCCGAGAATCAGGATATTGGCGTCGGTACCGGCCACTTGGCGGGCGGTCTCGAGCACCACCTTCATGGCCGGGCTATGGGAGTCGAGGCCATCCTTGGGTTTGCGCACTTCGCCTTCGAGGGCTTCCAGACGCGCAGAGAGTTGGCGCACTTCCAGTTGCTTGGCGGTGGCCAGGCGCAATTGATCCGGGCTACAAGGTTTGACCAGATAGTCGGCCGCGCCGGCCTGGATCGCATCGACTGCGGTATCGACCGCGGAATGGGCGGTGACAATCACAACCCGCATCCACGGTGCTTGAATGCGCATCTGTGCCAGCACATCGAGGCCGTTGTCCTCACCCAGACGCAGATCCAGGAAGCACAGATCAAACACCTGACGCTGCAACAACGCATCGGCCTGGGCGGCACTGTTGGCGGTGGCGACGGTATAGCCTTCGTCTTCAAGGCAGTAGCGGAAGGTACGCAGGATGGCGGACTCGTCGTCCACCAGCAGAATGCGGCCTTGATGCTCAGTGGCTGATTCCATTTTCCTACGCTCCTTAATGAATGATTTTGGTTAGTCCCGGACAAATCGGGCAAGTTGCATGGTTGATTCTGGTCCATTCCAGCCATGACGGGGCAGTTATCTACTCCCCCTCTCGCTAATGAACTGATTTCGTTACCTTTTTATCAAAAACCCGGCATTTCGGCGATTGCCCGTGTGAACGTCTGACATCCATGCCCTCCTCTCAATTCAAAAAATTTGAAAGTTCCTGCGAATCTATCGTGCATTACGCACGACCCTCAGGGGCCCATCGTGCAGGATGCGTGCGAAACGATTTTCATCACAACCATAAGCCATTGTTTTTAAACAATATTTATCTTATGAAAAGCTGGCATGCAGGCTGCAATGGTCTGGTTAACGCAGGGCATTTATGGAATGAACGCCCTTAACCAGATCACCACCAATGTGGGAGGAGTTTCAGGATGAATCGCCAACGTGCCGCCCAATTGCGCATCTCGCCGCTGCACATCCAGCAGGGCTTGTTTGCCGTGCTCGCCCTTCTGATCACCTTGATCGGCGGCCAGCAATTCGTTCGCTGGGAGCAGAGCCAGCAACCAGAGGCGCCACGCGTGTCGATTCAACACGCCACCCAAACCCACTTCAGCGCCGTGAGCAGCAACCCGGCTGACAGCGCCCCGATGCGAATGATGGACGTCGACCAGGCTCAGCCTGTGGATGAGATGCCCCGTCAGGAACGTTGGGTGTTCTAAAGAATCGAACTTGGCGTGATCGATACGCCGGGAAAAGCACCACCTGCATCACCTCTAAAAAGCATCATTTCTATCAGAAGCGGAAGGAGAATCACCATGTTGAGCTGGGCAATTACATTCTTGATCATTGCCATCATCGCCGCAGTGCTGGGCTTCGGTGGTATCGCGGGCACCGCCACGGGTATCGCCAAGATTCTCTTTGTCGTGTTCCTGGTGATGTTTGTTGCTTCGTTCTTCTTTGGCCGTCGCGGTCGAGGCTGAACATGAGCGTTTTGTTGAAGACACTGGCAGCCGCCCTGCTTCTGGGCGGTGGTGCCATGGCGATGGCCGCCAACAATGACGGTCAGGCGCGGGCCAACGAGTTGTTGAACTCGGACCCGCAGTACCGTGATACCTGGACGAAAGTCGTGAAAAAGGAAGAACGACTGCCGGAATGGGTGATGAACCTGTCCGGTGCTTCCGAGCAAATGAATGCCGTTGAAGAGAATGGCGGCAAGTATCTGGTCGGGCCACTGTGCGAAACACAGCAGACGTGCCTGAACAAACGCTTGATCGTGGCGTTCAGCTTCAACAAGAAGGACGCCTACGCGATGCTGGTCGAAGTGCCTGCGGGACTGCCCGCCGACAAGTCACCCACGCGACATGCCGACTACCGCTTCCTCGGGAAGCCGAACCAAGGCATGCAGGACCTGTTGATGGAACAACTCAAGAAAGATCCCAACTGGTACTGAGTTCGTAATATGAAAGGAGCAGCATCGCTTCTTTCCAGTGCGCCACCCGAGGAAGGCAGGCGCATGACCAAGGGGTCGGGACGTTCTGACTGTTACAGGGTCGGAGTGACCTACGGGCACATGGAGTGTCTGCGCAAGGGCCGGGTCAGGCAAAAGCTGCGACGCAAGTTCGCCGGCCCCGAGCGGCTCGACGGACTTGCGCAGAGCTTTCAACGTGCAAAACGTTGATCTAGAGCACTTCGCTCATTCCCTTCTGCTGCATATTCCCCGCAAAATCGTTTCGCGGTGTTTCTTATGACCGTATATCGAGAAACTTCCTACTTTTGGCATAAGCGATTTCTCCGTCAAACGTAGGCATTTTCCTAAGTTTCGACTGTAATCCACCTGCGCAAAAAACAACTAACCTGCTCTGAAATGGCCGGTTCACGGCACTTATGCCTGCCGAAATGTCGTATTCGAACCGCTTGGGACGCCAGTTTCATTTGAAAAAGCTCATGCCGATTCGGCATAGGGTAGGCGTTTACGGCATTAGACGTCGGTTCCTTGCATCGGAATAGTTGCGCCTTTTTTCGCCTGCCGAAGAGCTGTAATTACGCGCTTCGGGGCACCTTATACGGGGGCAGATGCACAGGACTTTTGCGCCATTGAGCGTTCCAGTTCGCGCATCTGCCCGAGTCAAACTGAAGTAAGGGTAATGATATGAAGAAGGCAAAGCTTAGCCTCGCCTGGCAGATCCTCATCGGTCTGGTATTGGGGATTGCAATCGGTGCGCTGCTCAACCATTTCAGTGCCGAAAAAGCCTGGTGGATCAGCAACGTCCTGCAACCTGCAGGCGATATCTTTATCCGTCTGATCAAGATGATCGTGATTCCGATCGTGATCTCTTCGCTGGTGGTGGGTATTGCCGGTGTGGGCGACGCGAAGAAACTCGGGCGCATCGGTCTGAAGACCATCCTCTACTTCGAAGTCGTCACCACCATCGCCATTCTGGTCGGCCTGGTATTGGCCAACGTGGTCCATCCGGGCACCGGCATCGACATGAGCACCCTGGGTACGGTGGATATTTCCAAGTACCAGGCGACTGCCGCCGAAGTTCAGCATGAACATGCGTTCATCGAAACCATCCTCAACCTGATCCCGTCAAACATCTTCGCGGCCATGGCCCGCGGCGAGATGCTGCCGATCATCTTCTTCTCCGTGTTGTTCGGTCTCGGTCTGTCGAGCCTGCAATCGGACCTGCGCGAGCCGCTGGTGAAGATGTTCCAGGGCGTGTCCGAGAGCATGTTCAAGGTCACTCACATGATCATGAACTACGCCCCTATTGGTGTTTTCGCTTTAATCGCGGTGACCGTGGCCAACTTCGGTTTCGCCTCCTTGCTGCCGCTGGCCAAACTGGTATTGCTGGTTTACTTCGCCATTGCCTTCTTCGCCTTTGTGGTGCTGGGCCTGATTGCTCGCCTGTTCGGCTTCTCGGTGATCAGGCTGATGCGCATCTTCAAGGATGAGCTGGTGCTGGCTTACTCCACCGCCAGTTCCGAAACTGTGCTGCCGCGCGTGATCGAGAAGATGGAAGCCTACGGCGCGCCGAAAGCCATTTGCAGCTTTGTGGTGCCGACCGGTTACTCGTTCAACCTCGACGGTTCGACCCTGTACCAGAGCATCGCGGCCATCTTCATTGCCCAGCTCTACGGCATCGACCTGTCGATCAGCCAGCAATTGCTGCTGGTGCTGACCCTGATGGTCACCTCCAAAGGCATCGCCGGTGTACCGGGCGTGTCCTTTGTGGTGCTGCTGGCCACCCTGGGCAGCGTTGGCATTCCACTGGAAGGCCTGGCGTTCATCGCCGGTGTCGACCGCATCATGGACATGGCGCGTACCGCACTGAACGTGATCGGCAACGCCCTGGCCGTGCTGGTTATCTCCCGCTGGGAAGGCATGTACGACGACGCCAAGGGCGAACGCTACTGGAACTCCCTGCCGCACTGGCGCAGCAAGGAAAAACTGCCGGCTGGCGAGACTTCCAAAAACTAAGCAAAACCCTGTGGGAGCGAGCTTGCTCGCGATGACGGACTGACAGCTATCATTGTTGTCGACTGATACACCGCCATCGCGAGCAAGCTCGCTCCCACAGTGGATCGGGGCCAGCCCATGACATTGGGCTTAACGAGGCCTACGCCGTACTAAACAAACCCCGGAGAAATCCGGGGTTTGTCGTTTCTGGCGACCCCGCTATCATTCGCCGCATTCTTCGGGGGATTTAACTGATGCTCAATGGCCTGTGGCTTGGCTTCTTCATCGTGGCAGCCGTGTCGGCGCTGGCGCAGTGGCTGATCGGCGGCAACGCCGGGATCTTCGCGGCGATGGTGGAAAGTATCTTCGCCATGGCCAAGCTGTCGGTGGAGGTCATGGTCCTGTTGTTCGGGACGCTGACCTTGTGGCTGGGCTTTCTGCGGATCGCCGAAAAGGCCGGGATCGTCGACTGGCTGGCCAAGGCCCTCGGCCCGCTGTTCCTGCGTCTGATGCCGGAAGTCCCGCCCGGTCACCCGGCCATCGGCCTGATCACCCTCAATTTCGCCGCCAACGCCCTGGGCCTGGACAACGCCGCCACGCCAATCGGCCTGAAGGCCATGAAGGCGCTGCAAGAGCTCAACCCCAGCACCACCATCGCCAGCAACGCGCAGATCCTGTTCCTGGTGCTCAACGCTTCGTCCCTGACCCTGCTGCCAGTGACGATCTTCATGTACCGCGCCCAGCAAGGTGCGCCGGACCCGACGCTGGTGTTCCTGCCGATCTTGCTGGCCACCAGTTGCTCGACCATCGTCGGCTTCCTGTCGGTAGCGTTCATGCAGCGCCTGCGCATCTGGGACCCGGTGGTGCTCGCCTATCTGATTCCCGGTGCCTTGGCCCTTGGTGCCTTCATGGCGCTGCTGGCGACGCTCTCGGCGACCGCTCTGGCCGGCCTGTCATCGATCCTCGGCAACCTGACGCTGTTCGGCCTGATCATGCTGTTTCTGATCATTGGCGCGTTGCGCAAAGTGAAGGTCTACGAAGCGTTCGTCGAAGGCGCCAAAGAAGGCTTCGACGTGGCCAAGAACCTGCTGCCGTATCTGGTGGCGATGCTCTGTGCGGTGGGCGTGCTGCGAGCGTCCGGCGCCTTGGATTTCGGTCTGGACGGGATTCGGCATCTGGTGGCGTGGGCCGGTTGGGACACGCGCTTCGTCGATGCGTTGCCGACGGCGATGGTCAAACCGTTCTCCGGCAGCGCCGCCCGGGCGATGCTGATCGAAACCATGAAAACCTCCGGGGTGGACAGCTTCCCGGCGTTGGTGGCGGCGACCATTCAGGGCAGTACCGAAACCACGTTCTATGTGTTGGCGGTGTACTTCGGTGCGGTGGGGATTCAGCGGGCGCGGCACGCGGTGGGCTGTGCGTTGCTGGCAGAGTTTGCCGGGGTGGTCGGCGCGATCTTTGTTTGCTACTGGTTCTTCGGTTAACCACAACCCCCCTGTGGGAGCGGGCTTTTGTGGCGAGGGGGTTTACCCCCGTTCGGCTGCGCAGCAGTCGTAAATCCAAACGACCCGGTGGAGCCGAAAGAATGTAGGGGCCGCTTCGCGACCCAACGGGGGCAAGCCCCCTCGCCACAGAGTCCGCAGGACCTTCAAGGTTTAACGGGTGGGACCAATTGCTGACCTTGCTCCACCGCCCAAGCCACCACCTGCGCCGTCAACTGGTCGCTGGCCTGGCCAAACCCGGCCACCACCGACGGCACCTTCACATCGCTCAACGGCTGGCGCACTTCGAAGCGGTGGCTGGCGAGGATTCGCTGGTCATAGCCACGCACCAGCAACGCATCCAGCCGTACAACGACGCTTGCAGCGGTGCCTTGGTACTCCGTATGGAATGCTTGCAGATTCCCACCGAGTTCCAGATCCGCCTGGAAGTTGCTGTCATCGGTGCTCAACAACGACACCCGGCCATCGCGCTGAAACCCGTCCAGCAACCGATTACGCAGCAACACCGGCGCCGGATCGCTCCAGCGCGAGGCTTTGTAGCTGCTGATCAGGTCGCCCTGCGGGATCACGGCGATTTTCGGGCTGTTCAGCGCCTCGCTGGCCTGTGGCTTGGTCAGGCGTAGCGACCAGTGTTGCGGCGTGCCGTGACTGGCCGCTACGGCGGTCTGGGCCGAGGGCAAGCGGTAGACATCGGACGGCTCGGACTTCGGCAGGATCGAGCATGAGCTGACCAGCGCAAAACTGGCGAGGAGGGCGAGGTGAGTCGGCTTCATGGCGTGAATTCCTTGTTCTTGTCGCTGCCCAGCAGATAACCGCTGGGGTTGGCTTCCAGTCGCTGGGAAATGGCCCGCAGCGACGTCAGGGTGTCGCGCAATTCACGCACCGCCGGAGCCAGGCCATTGAGGCCCTGCATGCCGCTGTTGAGCGAATCCTGATTGGTCGTCAGCAATTTGTTGATGGTCGCGGTGCTCTGTTCCAGCGATTTCATCGCCTGCCCGGCATTGCCGAACATCTGCTTGCCCTGATCGTTGAGCAGGCCGTTGGCGTTGCGCATCAGCGCGGTGGTTTGCTCAAGGGTGGCGCTGGCCTGTTTGCCGATCGAGGCCAGTTGCTGCATGGCCTGGCGGATATCGCCACGCTGGTCGGCGATGGTCCCGGTGGTTTGCTCCAGATGCTCAAGGGTGTTGCTGATGCGCTCGACGTTTTCCGCGGAAAACATCTGATTGGCGTTGTGCATCAGCGTGTTCACGCCGGCCATCAAGTCGTTGCTGTCGTTCAGCAGGCGAGCGATAGGCGAGGGCGCCGCGACAATCGTCGGCAACTCGCCGTCCTTGCCCCGCAGCTTGGGACTTTGCGGTGTGCCGCCACTGAGCTGGATGATCGAGGTGCCGGTGATCCCGGTCAGCGCCAGTTTGGCCTGGGTGTCTTCCTTGATTGGCGTCTCGCCGCCGAGACGAATCCGCGCCAGCACCCGGCGCGGGTCTTTCGGGTCGAGGCGCAGGGTCACCACATCGCCGACCTTGATCCCGCTGTACTGTACGGCGCTGCCCTTGGACAGGCCGCTGACCGCCTCGTTGAAGACAATTTCGTAGTCCTTGAACTCGGTGTCGACGCTGGATTTGGCCAGCCACAGACCGAAGAGCAGGGCGCCCGCCACCACAATCACGGTGAACAGGCCGATCAATACATGATGGGCTCGGGTTTCCATGTCAGACCTCGTTAAGCTGTTGAGCGGCGGTCAGCGCCGCGCGGCCGCGAGGGCCGTGGAAGTATTCGTGAATCCAGGCGTCGTCGGTTTCCGACACCTTGTCGATGGCATCCGCCACCAGCACTTTCTTCTGCGCCAGCACCGCCACCCGGTCAGTGATGGTGTAGAGCGTGTCGAGGTCGTGGGTCACCAGGAACACGCTCAAACCCAAAGCATCGCGCAGGGTCAGGATCAACTGATCGAAAGCCGCCGCGCCAATCGGGTCGAGGCCGGCGGTGGGCTCGTCGAGAAACAGGATGTCCGGGTCCAGTGCCAGCGCCCGGGCCAGTGCCGCACGCTTGATCATGCCGCCGGACAAGGACGCGGGGTACTTGTCCGCCGCCGACAACGGCAGCCCCGCCAGCGCCAGCTTCACTGCTGCCAGGTGTTCGGCGTCGGCACGGCTCAGGCCGGCGTGTTCGATCAGGGGCAGGGCGACGTTCTCGGTCACGGTCAGCGATGAGAACAGCGCGCCTTTCTGGAACAGCACGCCGAAGCGCCGTTCAACCATCGAGCGTTCATGCTCCGACAGCGTCGGCAGGTTTTTGCCGAAGACTTTCACCACGCCTTCACTGGGCCGCCGCAAACCGACAATGCTGCGTAGCAACACCGACTTGCCGCTGCCGGAGCCGCCGACCACGGCGAGGATTTCACCCTTGTACAAATCCAGGTCGAGGTTCTCGTGCACGCTCTGGCTGCCGAAGCGATTGCACAGCCCACGGACTTCGATCACCGCCTCGGAGGGTGCTCGGGGTAGACGACTCACCAGCCCATCTCCATGAAAAACAACGCGGCGACAGCATCCAGCACGATCACCACGAAAATCGACTGGACCACGCTGGACGTGGTGTGGGCGCCAACGGATTCGGCGCTGCCACTAACCTTGAAGCCTTCAAGGCAACCAATGGCCGCGATCAGGAACGCGAAGATCGGCGCTTTGACGATCCCCACCAGAAAATGCTGAACGCCAATGTCCGATTGCAGCAGCGAGAGGAACATCGCCGGCGAAATCCCCAGCGACACCGCGCAGACCACGCCACCGCCAATAATCCCGGAGATCATCGCCAGAAAGGTCAGCATCGGCAGCGCCACCAACAGCGCCAGCACCCGCGGGACCACCAGCAACTCGATCGGGTCGAGGCCCAACGTACGGATCGCATCGATTTCTTCGTTGGCCTTCATCGAGCCGATCTGCGCGGTGAACGCACTGGCGGTGCGTCCGGCCATCAAAATCGCCGTCAGCAACACACCGAACTCGCGCAGGAAGGAGAACGCCACCAGGTCCACGGTGAAAATACTCGCGCCGAAACTCGCCAGCACCGTCGCCCCGAGAAACGCCACCACCGCGCCCACCAGGAAGGTCAGCAGGGCGACGATAGGCGCGGCGTCGAGGCCAGTCTGTTCGATGTGCGCGACCATCGGCGTAATGCGCCAGCGTTGGGGGCGAAACAAATTGCGGGCGATGGTTTCGAGAATCAGGCCGACGAAACCCAGCAGTTGCAGGGTGTCTTGCCAGATCGCGTCAACGGCGCGACCGATGCGCGTCAGCAGTTGAATGCCGACGCTGATTTCCGGTTCCTTGAGCGGTACGCAGAAATCGGTCAGCGAGCGGTAGACGGTTTGCAGTAACGCGCGATCGGCGGTGGAAAGGGTGCACTCAGGGTGTTCGGCCGATCGGCCCAGGCGCTCGGAACCCAGCAACTCCACCAGCAGCGAAGCACCGGCGGTGTCGAGGGCGCCGAGGCCGTTGAGATCAATGTGGGTGCTGTCGTCGTACTGGCCGCGAAGCTTGTCGCCCAGGCGCTTGAGGTCAGCGTAATGGGCGAGCGTCCAGTCACCCGTAACCCGCAATTGTGCAGGGGTGTGAGTGGTGTCCAGTTGGGCATTGCCGGGCAATGTGCTGCTGGTCATAAGCTCCGTGCTTGTTCGGCTGTTACGCAGATCTACGTAATAGCACGAACCGGATTACTTTTCTTTGGTCGGTGTGCTGTCCGTGATCTCGAAGCGCAACACGCCGATCACCTGCCCATCTTCGGTCAACACCCGGACCTGCCAATCGCCGACCGGGTTGCCGGGAAAATTCTGTTTGTGGGTCCAGGCCCGATAGCCTTCCTTGCGCCCGCCATGAATATCCAGTGCGATGCGGTCGACCTCTTGGCCGTTGAACTGCCACACGTGATAAATCCGTTCATCCAGACCGCGCGGCGCGTTGATTGCGGTGTAGGCGTAGAGCCCGCCGCCGCGAATCTGCTCGGCGCTGACTTGCTCCAGGCTATCGCCGGGGGTGCGATCCTGCATTTGCGTGCTGATGGCCACGTCGGTCATCCACAGCGTCGCTGGTGGAACCCACGAACGCAGCACCCAACCCATCGCGCCGATGCCCAGCGTGATGCTCAGAATCGCCAGGGCGTTGCGCACGGTTCGGATCGGAAAGATCGAGGCCAGGCTCGGGAACGACAACAACACGGAGATGCCCAGCGCCAGTTTGAAACTCTCTGACGTCGTCAGATGCAGGATGACGGGCAGGGCGGTCAGCAGCGCAGCGAACAACGTCAGGGTGTGCAGCGCCAGGAACGCCCAGCGACGTGGCGCCAACCATTTGTAGTACAGCGGGTCGGTGATGGAGATCAGCGCCGCAATGCCCAGCAACCCGGTAAACACCAGTTGGCCGCTGTTCCAGGTGGTGGTGATGAAGAAAAACGGCAGGACAAAAAACAGGCTTTCCTGGTGGATCATCTGCGTCGCATAACGCAGCAACGGCTGGGGGATTTCCCGTTTGAAGACGCGGGTAAACAACCGGGTGAGGCTGTTTTCGAGCATCAGCCAGACCCAGCTGACCAGCATGATGGTGGTGATCCAGGTCGCCAGGCCTTGTTGGCGATCCACCAGCATGAAGCTGCAAACTCCGGAGATAAAACCACCGAGCGCAATGACCCCCGGATAGCGCTTCATCAGTTCGAGGATGCGCTGGACGAAAGGAGGCAGGGTAGGCATTCGGCGGTTCACACTGGTCGTAGGAAAAATCCTCGACAGGGTACCGCCGAGGCGCTTGCGTGGCGATCAATTTGGGCGAACACAAGACTAGAGGGCTGGTGATTACCTGTGGCGAGGGGCTTGCCCCCGTTCGGCTGCGAAGCAGTCGTAAAACCATTGCTTGAGGCGTGCCTGACTCACCGCGCTAACAGGTTTTGGGGCCGCTTCGCGACCCAACGGGGGCAAGCCCCCTCACCACAGGCAAACTCGCTCGCCACAAAAGGCGCTCATGCCGCCAAATTGGATTACTTCCGGCGATGGACGCGCCACGCCAGCAACCCCAGCACCAGCAATCCGAACACCGCACCCAACACCCACAACAACTGGTCATAGCTGATCAACGGCTTCTCGATCCGCAAGTACCCCGGCTGCAGCAGCAACTCGCGCATCGCCTTGTTCGCTTCCTCCAGCGTCACCCCTTGCAGTTCCTTGGCCGGGTCGGTGAATTGTCCGTCCTCGTAATCCCCCAGGGCGCTCCAGTAGTAATCGGCCAGGGCGCTGTTGCCTTGCACGGCCCAGGCCTGGCGAACGATGGCGGCTTGCTTGAGGCGCTCGAACGTCTCGACATCGAGACCGTTCTTGAGCAATTCGGCCTTCATGTCTTCCAGCACCTGCTCGGCCTCGGCGACGTTCTCGCGCTCAAGGTCAGCGTTCAGGCTCATGAAGCCGACGCTGCCGAATAGCTCGCGCTCGGCCCACGGACCGTAGGACAAGCCATGGGCCAGGCGCATCTGCCGATAGAGCGCCCAATCCAGATAATCCTTGAGCAGGTCGAAGGTTTGATCAGGCACGTCTTCCAGCACCGGCTCCGGCACCAGCCAATGCAACCTCGCACCGCCACCGACAAAACCGTGAATCAGACTGCGCTCATGGGCGGCACTCGCGTTGATTTCCGGTAACGGCAAATGGTCGGTGGGATCGACTGCCTCAAGCGCGCCCCAGGCCCGTTCCAGATAGGCCGGCAACAACTTGTCGAGGTCGCCGACCACAATAAGCGTCATGTTGTTGGGGGCGTACCAAGCCTTGCGGACCTTATCCAGTTGCTCGCGGGTCAGGTGATCGACTTCGGCCCGCTCGGGGCATTTGAGGCCCAGTTCCACGGCCAACTGATTGCTGGCCGTGTGGCCGAGGTCCTGACGGTCCATCCACCGCTGCAAGTGCGAGTAGTGGCCGCCGTCCTCACGCTCAACCACTTGCTTGGCGGCGTTGATGGCGTTGTCATCGACTCGGGTCTGGGTCAACAGCGCCAGCAGCAGATCGAGAACCTTGCGCTGGTTTTTCGCCGGGGCTTCGATGACGAACGTCGTGTCGGCGTTGCTGGTGTAGGCGTTCCATTCACCGCCCAGGGCCTGCATGCGCTCTTCCAGGCCACCTTCGCCGCTGGCGTCGATGCCGCTGAACAGCAAGTGTTCAAGCAGGTGGGGCAGCTCTTTGTCATCACATTTGAAGTCATCGATACCGACGCCGACCACCAGCCGAATCGCCACATGCCCACGATCGGTGCCGGGCTTGAGCAGCAATTGCAGGCCGTTGGGCAGCGCATAGCCTTCGACCTGAAAACGATCCAGGGCGAACGAAGGGAATGAACCGAGCAACAGACAGGCGAACAACAGACAACGCATAACGAGCTTCCATACGGCTGATTGGAGATCCGTGTCGCTTTCCAGGCAGCCATCGCGAGCAAGCTCGCTCCCACAGTTGATTTGAGTCGTTCACAAAACCACTGTGGGAGCGAGCCTGCTCGCGATGATCTTGAACCCGAACCACAGTTACTGACTGACCACACTGCCAGACGTTCAAGGCGAATGTGTGATGTCAGCCAAATCGTCCGACTCCAGCGCACCGGTGTCGGACGTTTCCAATACCGCGTAGGCGCTGCTGCAAAACAGCGAATTCAGACGCTTCATGTCGGCGATCAGCTCCAGGTGCAGCGAACTGGTCTCGATACTTTGCACGATCTTACGTTGCAATCGGCTGACATGAGCATGGGCCAAGCGTCGTTCCTGTGCGCGAAAACGACGTTTCTCACGCAGCAACTGGCGGGCGCTTTCCGGATCGCTGCTGAGAAACACCGACAACCCCAGACGCAAGTTGGAAATCAGTTGGCTGTGCAGCCCCGCCAACTCTTCCAGCCCAACCTCGGAAAACGACCGGCGTTGCGAGGTCTTCTGCTGCTGGACCTTGCGCAGCATGCGTTCGATCAGGTCGCTGGCGAGTTTGAGGTTGATCGCCAGTTCGATAATTTCCGCCCAGCGCCGGCTGTCCTGATCGCTGAGGTCTTCGCGGGGCATCTGCGCCAGATAGAGTTTGATCGCACTGTAAAGCGCTTCGACGTCATCGGTCATGCGGCGCATTTCCTGGGTGACGGCGGTTTGCTTGCCGTGCAGCACGTCGAGCATGGCTTCGAGCATGTTGTCGATCAGGTCGCCGATGCGCAGGGTTTCCCGGGCAGCGTTGGCCAGTGCCAGGCTCGGGGTCACCAGTGCAGTCGGGTCCAGGTGCCGGGGCTTGGCCATGCCGTTGAGTTCCGGCCGCTCCGGCAACAGCCAGGCACAGAGCCTAGCCATCGGCCCGACGCTGGGCAGCAGGATCAGACAGCGCGCGGTGTTGTAGAGCAGGTGGAAGCCGATGACCATTTCCTGAGGGCTGTAGTCGAGGCTGTCGATCCAGTGCACCAGCGGGTCGAGCACCGGGATGATCAACAGCAGGCCGATCAGTTTGTACAACAGACTGCCCAGCGCGACTTGGCGACCGGCAGCGTTCTGCATGCTGGTGCTCATAAAAGCGAGAACACCGCTGCCGATGTTGGCGCCGATCACCAGGCCGATGGCCACTGGCAGGCTGATCACGCCGGCGCCGGCCAGGGTCGCGGTCAGCAGCACCGCCGCCAGGCTGGAGTAGGAGATCATCGCGAACAGCGCGCCAATCAGGGCATCGAGCAGGATGTCGCCGGTCAGGGAGGCGAAGATCACCTTCACCCCTTGGGCATGGGTGATCGGTGCGGCGGCTTCGACGATCAGTTGCAGCGCGAGGATGATCAGCCCCAGGCCGATTGCTACCCGGCCCATCTGCCCGACCCGGGTCTGTTTGCGCGACAGGAAGAAAATCACCCCGAGGAAGATCAGCAGCGGCGACAGCCACGACAGGTCAAACGTCAGCACTCGCGCCATCAGCGCCGTACCGACGTCGGCCCCGAGCATGGTCGCCAGGGCCGGGGTCAGCGCCATCAGGCCCTGACCGACGAAGGAAGTGACGAGCATCGCCGTGGCGTTACTGCTCTGGACCATGGCGGTCACGACGATGCCGGCGACAAACGCGAGCCCGCGCTTGGACATATTCTGGCCAATCACATGGCGCAAGTTGGAACCGTAGACCCGCAGGATGCCGGTTCGGACGATGTGCGTGCCCCAGATCAGCAAGGTCACGGCAGATAACAAATTGAGCAGGGTCAGCATGCTGGGCCCCCTGTGGTGGTAGCGTCCCAAAGGGACAAGTTGACGGTACCGCGCGACGTTCTACGTTCTGTACTTAAGCTGTAGTTGGCTAACGGTCTGGGCGCCAGCATCGCATAGCTAAAGTGTCGATTGAAATAAAACTGTCATGAAAACAGTTTGATGCAGATATGAAAGAGGGAATCACGATCAGCGCAAAACCAATGTGGGAGCGGGCTTGCTCGCGAAGAGGTCGTGTCAGTCGACATCACAGTTGAATGACACACCGCTTTCGCGAGCAAGCCCGCTCCCACAGGGTTTGCAGCGCTACAGCATTCGGGTTACTGCCCCGGAACATCCTTGCGCAGTTTCACCGGGTCTTGCTGTTTCTTCTTTTTCGCAATCGCGGTGCGCATCTTGATGTTGATCGCTTCTACCGCCAGCGAGAACGCCATGGCGAAGTAGACGTAGCCTTTTGGCACGTGTACGCCGAAGGCCTCGGCAATCAGCACGGTACCGACCACCAGCAGGAACGCCAGCGCCAGCATCTTCAGCGACGGGTGCTTGTCGATGAATTCACTGATCTTGCCAGCCGCCAGCATCATCACCAGCACCGCCACGATAATCGCCGCGACCATGACCGGCACGTGCGAGACCATGCCGACCGCGGTGATCACCGAATCCAGCGAGAACACAATGTCGATGATCGCGATCTGGATGATGGTGTAAAGGAAGTTGCCACCCTTGCCCGAAGGCTCGTCGCCGGTTTCGTCTTCACCTTCCAGCGCGTGGTACATCTCTTGCGAACTTTTCCACAGCAGGAACAGACCACCGAAGAACAGGATCAGGTCTCGCCCGGAAATACCCTGGCCGAACACTTCGAACAGGTCCGCAGTGAGGCGCATGACCCACGTGATCGACAGCAGCAACAGGATCCGCGTGATCATGGCCAGGGCCAGACCGAAGATCCGGGTGCGCGCCTGCATGTGCTTGGGCATGCGGCTGACCAGGATCGAGATCATGATGATGTTGTCGATGCCCAGGACGATCTCCAGGGCAGTCAGGGTGAAGAAGGCAACCCAGATTTCAGGGTTGGTCAGCCATTCCATGTGTATTCCTTTGAGCGAGTGTTAAACCACGACGCCAGCAGTGAGCTGGCGGCGTGGTGAGTTGATGCCGTTACAAAGTGCTGAACAGCGGGAAAGTCCCCAACAGCAAGGCGGCGACCAGTATGCACAGGCAGACTAGTACTGCCCACTTCAGGGTAAAACGTTGATGGTCACCGAACTCGATCCCGGCCAGTGCTACCAGCAAATATGTAGACGGTACCAGTGGGCTGAGCAAGTGGACGGGCTGACCAACGATCGAGGCACGCGCCATTTCCACCGCAGTGATGCCGTAATGACTGGCGGCTTCGGCCAACACTGGCAACACGCCGTAATAAAACGCGTCGTTCGACATGAAGAACGTGAACGGCATGCTCACCAGCGCCGTGATCACCGCCAGGTACGGGCCGAGGAAATCCGGGATCACCGCCAACAGGCTTTTCGACATGGCATCGACCATGCCGGTTCCGGTCAAAATACCGGTGAAGATACCCGCGGCAAAAATCAGCCCGACCACCGCTAGCACACTGCCGGCGTGGGCCGCAACGCGGTCCTTCTGTTGTTGCAGGCACGGGTAGTTGACGATCATCGCGATACTGAACGCCACCATGAACAGCACCGGCAGCGGCAACAGGCCAGCGATCAGGGTGCACATCAGGGCAACGGTCAGGGCGCCGTTGAACCAGATCAGCTTCGGACGACGGGCGTCCGGGTACTGGGAAACGCTGATTTCGCTGTGGTCCACGTCATCGCCGGCCAGGTGCAGTTCACCCAGGCGAGCACGCTCGCGTTTGCCGTAGAAGTAAGCAATCGCCAGGATCGCCACCACACCGGCCAGCATCGCCGGAATCATCGGCACGAAAATGTCGGATGGGTCCACATGCAGCGCGCTCGCGGCACGGGCGGTCGGGCCACCCCACGGGGTCATGTTCATCACGCCGCCGGCGAGAATGATCAGGCCGGCCATGATTCGCGGGCTCATGCCAATGCGGCTGTAGAGCGGCAGCATGGCGGCCACGCAAATCATATAAGTGGTCGCGCCGTCACCATCGAGGGAAACAACGAGCGCCAGAACGGCGGTGCCGACCGAAACTTTCAACGGGTCGCCCTTGACCAGTTTGAGGATCTTGCGCACGGCCGGGTCAAACAGGCCGGAGTCGATCATCAGGGCGAAGTACAGAATGGCGAACATCAGCATCACGCCGGTCGGCGCAAGCTTGGTGATGCCTTCGAGCATCATCGGGCCGATCTTCGGCGCAAAGCCACCGAACAGGGCGAAGATGATCGGAATAATGATCAGGGCGATCAGCGCGGAAAGGCGCTTGGTCATGATCAGGAACATGAACGTGATGACCATGGCAAAGCCAAGGAAAGTCAGCATGGGAATACTCCAGGCGTAGCGCGGCTAGGGAATGGGCGAACCGGGTGGGTCAGCGCAGAACAGGAAGCACGAGGCGTACGGGCGGAGTTGCAGCGAAAGGGCGGGTAGCAAAGGACATCAGAATCACCATTGTTGTTGTTAATTGGGCCATGCGAGCGATAAAACACACGCGTGGCCAACCGGTCTCTTGCCGGTAGTGGGGGGCGATCCTAATGGGGAAAGCTTTCAGCCAGCTTTCGCTGCCGAAAGCATTGTCCAGATGGGCAACCGGTCGTCGGATGGGCTTAACGTCAGAAAACACTGCACAGGAAGTAAAAACATGGACGACATTCATACCGGCGGTTGCCATTGCGGACATCTGCGCTATCAGTTTCGTGGGTCGCTGCACGACATCGCCCACTGCCATTGTTCGATTTGCCGGCGAGTCAGCGGCGGAATCGTGACCACCTGGATCACCGTGCCCGCCTCGACCTTTGAATGGCTGGCCGGGACACCGACTCGGTACGACTCTTCTGAAAGCTGCGCGCGATTTTTCTGCCCGACCTGTGGGGCACAGGTGGCGCTGGTGACGCTGCTCAGCCCCGAGAGCATCGACCTGACCATCGCCACCCTCGATCATCCAGAGCGGGCTCCAGCCGACCGGCACATCTGGACCGACAGCCGCCTGCCCTGGCTGCACCTGGATGAGCACTTGCCCGGCGAAGCAGAAGAAACGATCTGATCAGAAAATAGACAGGTCCAATGGGAGGATGGCACCCATCCAGACGGCGTGCTCCGTATGATCGAGCAAGTCATCGCCAGTGTCCGGGTGCAGGAACACCACCAAGCCGTTGCGATTGAGCACCAGCCACGGAAGCACATCGCCGATAAGCTGCGGCCCAAACGCCAGTTGGCAGCTCCAGTCCGGGTGCGGACCGACCGGGCGCTCGTGCATGCGGCCCATCTTCAATGGGAACAATTGCGCCGCTTGCTCACACAAGGCCCGTGCCTGATCGATGGTGCTGGCGTCGAAATAAACGTGAGCGTGGTAGCCCGTGATCTGCTGGGCATGAGCCTGTTGGACGTGATCCTTGTGCATCTGAACCTCTCCTGAAATCCGGTCGAACCCTCACCATTTCCTACAGGTCACACGCTATATATGTGGGAAACAAGGAACTCAGCCATGAAAAATGCCGAAACCCCGGTGGTGAAAGTGGTGCTCTATGGTGCCATGAGTAGCCTGGGCAGTGCGCTGATGGCTGAAATGCTGCGGCGCCAGCATGAAGTGATCGCGATTCTCGATGACCTGACGGCGCTGGCGCCTCGACCCGGACTGCGCACCAAGAATGGCGACCTGTTCGACGCCCAACGAGTGAAACAAAGCGTGGCCGGTTGTTCGGCGGTGATCTGTCTATTAGACGCGCCAGGGCTGCCGATCAGCAGCGAACACGTGGAGAAAACCATCGTGCCCGGCCCGGTCGAGCAAGTGCTGGCAGTGGATGCATTGATCGACGGTCTGCAAGCCGCCAGCATTGGCCGTTTGTTTGTGGTGGGGCATTTTGAGGAATTGGACGAGCCGGGGGTGGAGGATGACCTTCAGCGCCATGCCGCCGAAGAAATCCTCGAAGCCCTGCAAGGCAGCGATCTGCACTGGACGTTGGTGGATGTGCCGCACGGGGTGGCCGGGCTGACCATCGAGCATTTCAGTCAGGTCAGCAGCAGCCTTGAGCCGGGTCTGGCCGAGCCATTGCGACGGCTAAATCGTGTGGCGGTCGGGATCGCTGATGAGCTGCGGTTGAACCTGCATGTCGGTGAACATGTGAGTTTTGTGGCGGCTTCAGAACCGTAAAGATCGCAGCCTTCGGCAGCTCCTACAGGTGCGATCTTTGCGCTTTCACACCGCAATCGAAGGAAACGGCAAACCAGTCAACGATTGCGCACTGGTGGCCTGTTCTGCCATCAACCAATCCACAAACTGTTTAATCAACACACCACGACGTTTGCGCTGAGGCAAGACAACGTAATAACCCAGCCGTGAAATCACCGTGTCGGCAATCGGCCGACACAACAAACCCTGGGCCAATAAGTTATCCACAAGGTGCCGCCAACCGATGGCCACGCCCTGGCCGCCAATCGCCGCCTGGATCAACAACGTGTAATTGTCGAAACGCAGCTGTCCCGGTGCCGGCGCCGAGGTTATCCCCAACTCTCGGAACACTCCGCTCCAGTCGAACCAGTTGCTGCTGTTTTCCCCACGCAGATGCAGCAGTGGAAAATCGAGCAACGACTGGACCGGCAAGGGCAGGGGACGGTCCTTCAACAACAGCGGGCTGCACACCGGGAACACTTCCTCGCTGAACAACCAATGGCTTTCGCCTTGCTTGAAGCGCCCGTCACCGAACAGCACCGCCACGTCGATATCGGTACGCAACATGTTGTGATTGCGTTCGCTGGTGACCAGGCTGACATCGACTTGGGGATTGGCTTCGTGAAAACGGTGCAGGCGTGGCATCAACCAATAGGCGGCGAAGGCGAAATCGGTGGCGACTTGCAGCACTTCGTGGGACTGCTGTGCGCTGATCGCAGTCAATCCTGCGTCGATATTCTGTAAACCGAGCTGAACTTGCTCGAAAAGAATCGCCCCCGCCTCCGTCAGCTCGATACCACGATAGATGCGATCAAACAGGCGCGTCGTGAGTTGTTCTTCCAGCCGTTTGATCTGCTGACTGATCGCCGGTTGCGTGGTGCCAAGCTCCACCGCCGCGGCGGTAAAGCTGCGCTGACGGGCCGCCGCCTCGAAGGCACGCAGCAAGTCGAGAGACAAATCACCAAGGGCGTCATACATAAGCTGTGCTTATCCTAGTTATTGCCGTGCATGGGCTTTACCGCAAAAGGCATGGGCTACATGCTCGATCGCAGCACTCTCGCATAAATATTCACTATGGAATGCCGCGATCACATGAAGCGCAAGAATATTCTTTTCATCATGGCCGATCAGATGGCCGCGCCAATGTTGCCGTTCTACGGCCCTTCGCCAATCAAACTCCCGAATCTCAGCCGCCTCGCCGCCGAAGGCGTGGTGTTCGACGCCGCGTATTGCAACAGCCCACTCTGCGCGCCGTCGCGCTTTACCTTGGTCAGCGGTCAGTTGCCGAGCAAGATCGGCGCCTACGACAACGCGGCCGATTTCCCCGCAGACGTACCGACTTATGCCCACTACCTGCGTCGCCTCGGCTACCGCACCGCGCTGTCGGGCAAGATGCACTTCTGTGGCCCGGACCAACTCCACGGCTATGAAGAACGCCTGACCAGCGATATTTACCCGGCCGACTACGGCTGGTCAGTGAACTGGGACGAACCGGACGTGCGTCCGACCTGGTATCACAACATGTCTTCAGTGCTGCAAGCCGGGCCCTGCGTGCGAACCAATCAGCTCGATTTCGACGAAGAAGTGGTGTTCAAGGCCCAGCAATATCTGTTCGATCACATTCGCGAGGATGGCGATCAGCCGTTCTGCCTGACCGTCTCGATGACTCACCCACATGACCCGTACACGATTCCCAAGGCTTTTTGGGATATGTACGACGACGCCGACATCCCGCTGCCACAGACGCCGGCCCAGACTGCACTCGATCCACACTCCCAACGTTTGCTCAAGGTTTACGACCTGTGGGACAAGCCTCTGCCTGTGGATAAGATTCGCGATGCGCGCCGGGCGTACTTCGGTGCGTGCAGCTATATCGACAGCAACGTCGGCAAACTCCTGCAAACACTCGAGGAAACCGGACTGATCGATGACACCATCATCGTCTTCTCCGGCGACCACGGCGACATGCTCGGCGAGCGTGGCCTCTGGTACAAAATGCACTGGTTTGAAATGGCTGCCCGTGTCCCCCTGTTGATAAGTGCTCCGGGACAATTCGGAGCGGGCCGGGTCAGTGAGGCAGTCTCTACCGCGGATCTGCTGCCAACCTTTGTCGAACTGGCCGGTGGCTCACTGGAACCGGGCCTGCCGCTGGACGGCCGCTCACTGGTTTCGCACCTGCAAGGGCAGGGCGGTCACGATGAAGTGTTCGGCGAATACATGGCCGAAGGCACCATCAGTCCATTGATGATGATTCGGCGCGGCGCCTACAAATTCATCTACAGCGAAGACGACCCTTGCCTACTCTTCGACGTACACAACGACCCGCGTGAACAAGAAGAACTCAGCCAGTCGCCGCAACATCGGCCACTGTTCGAAGATTTTCTCGCCGAAGCGCGGGCCAAATGGGACATTCCGGCGATCCACCAACAGGTGCTCGCGAGCCAGCGGCGTCGGCGTTTCGTCGCCGACGCCCTGACCATCGGCAAGCTGAAGAGCTGGGATCACCAGCCGCTGGTGGACGCCAGTCAGCAATACATGCGCAACCACATCGACCTTGATGATCTGGAGCGCAAAGCACGTTATCCACAACCCTGCCAAAACCAATAATGTGAAGGGGAAGTCCATGCAAAGGTTATCCACAGTACTGACGGTCGGGCTTCTGGCTCTGGGCAGTGCATCGGTTTACGCCGATCAGAGCTGCGAGACGGTGAAAATGGCCGACCCTGGCTGGAGCGACATCGCCGCGACCAACGCCATCACCGGGTTTCTGCTGGACGGCATGGGCTACAAGGCCAAGGTCGACACACTGGCGGTGCCGATCACCTTTGGTGGTCTGAAGGATGGCCAGGTCGATGTGTTTTTGGGTAACTGGATGCCGGCGCAGCAGGGCTTTTATGACAAGTTCGTCGCCACCGGCGACGTGACTCAATTGGCGAAGAATCTCGACGGCACCGAGTTCACATTGGCCGTGCCGGATTACGTCTGGGACGCGGGTGTGCATAACTTTGCCGACCTGAACAAATACGCCGATAAGTTCGACAAGAAGATCTACGGCATCGGCTCCGGCGCTCCGGCGAATATTTCGCTGCAGGACATCATCAAGAAGAACGACTTCGAGCTGGGCCAGTGGAAGCTGATCGAGTCCAGCGAGCAGGCGATGCTGGCCGAAGTGTCCCGCGCGGTGAAGAAACAGAAGTTCGTGACCTTCCTCGGCTGGACGCCGCACCCGATGAACGTGCAGCTGAAAATGCATTACCTGAAGGGCGGCGAGAAATACTTCGGCGACACCGGCGCGGTTTATACACTGACCCGTAAAGGTTATGCACAGGCCTGCCCGAACGTTGGCAAGCTGCTGACCAACCTGAGTTTCACCCAGGAAATGGAAAACAGCATCATGGCCGAAGTGGTGAACAAGAAGGTCAGCAATGCGGACGCAGTGAAGGCGTGGATCAAGGCGAATCCGGCGGTGCTGGATAAATGGCTGGACGGGGTGAAGACCGTGGACGGGCAGGATGCGTTAGGCGCAGTCAAAGCCAAGTTGTAAGCAACCTCTGTGGCGAGGGAGCTTGCTCCCGCTCGGGTGCGCAGCGCCCGTAGATTTTTAGGGCTGCTGCGCAACCCAGCGGGAGCAAGCTCCCTCGCCACAATGGTTGGGCTTACCCTGTTACCCTTTGCGCAAACTCCTACCCGAGAGGACCCATGGCCTTCCCCAGCCGCCATTCACTCTTCCCGTTTCTCAGTTGGCTGCCACGGCAGACCCGCGCCAGCGTCGGTCGTGACCTGATCGTCGGTCTCAGCGGCGCTATTCTCGCGTTGCCGCAATCCATTGCCTACGCGTTGATCGCCGGTCTCCCACCGGAATACGGCTTGTACGCCGCGATCATCCCGGTGCTGATCGCCTGTTTGTGGGGTTCGTCCTGGCACCTGATCTGCGGTCCTACAGCGGCTATTTCCATCGTCCTATACGCCAGCGTCAGTCCTCTGGCCGTGCCCGCGTCACAGGACTACATCACGCTGATCCTGCTTCTTACGCTCCTGGCCGGCATTTTCCAGTGGCTACTGGGGATGCTGCGTTTCGGCGCACTGGTGAATTTCGTCTCGCACTCGGTGGTACTGGGTTTTACCCTCGGGGCGGCAGTGGTGATCGCCATCGGGCAGATGCCGAATCTGCTGGGGCTCGACTTGCCCAACCAGGCCACAGCGCTCAACAGCCTGGTGACTTTGATCACGCACCTCGGGGCTGTGGATAAACCTTCGCTGGTGCTAGGCCTTGCCACGGTCGCTGTCGGGATTGTCTTGAAACTGTTGCTGCCCCGCTGGCCGACGCTATTGATCACCCTGATCCTGAGCGGTGTGCTGGTGTGGCTCTGGCCCGCGATGTTCGGCCATGTGAAATTGGTCAGCGCGTTTGTCGGGCGCTTACCGCCCTTCAGTTCGTTGCCGCTGGATCTGGAACTGGTGCTGCGCCTGCTGCCGAGTGCCGTCGCCGTGGGCATGCTCGGACTGGTGACGAGTCTCTCAATTGCCCGCTCCTTGTCGGCCCGCTCACAGCAGTTGCTCGACGCCAACCAGGAAGTCCGCGCCCAGGGTTTATCAAACATTGTCGGAGCGTTTTTTTCCGGCTCGCTGTCAGCCGGGTCCTTCACCCGTTCGGGGCTGAGCTACGAGGCCGGCGCCTGCTCGCCACTGGCCGGGGTGTTCTCGGCGTTGTGGGTGGCGCTGTTCGCCATCTTCGGCGCCGGGCTGATCGCTCACATTCCGATCCCGGCCATGGCCGGCAGCATTCTGTTGATCGCCTGGGGGTTGGTGGACCATCGCGGCATTCGCGCGTTGCTGCGAGTCAGCCGCGCCGAATTCGTGGTCATGGCCCTGACCTGTGTCGCCACGTTGCTGCTGGAATTGCAGACGGCGATCTACGCCGGGGTGCTGGCTTCGCTGTTCTTCTACCTCAAACGCACCTCGCAACCGCGGGTACAGCACTGGCGCGATGGGGATGAAGACATCCTGCGGGTCGGCGGCTCGATCTTCTTTGGCGCCAGCCATTACCTTCAAGTGCGCCTGCAACGGATGCACGGCGCGAAGGTGGTGATCGAGGCGCAGCACATCAATTTCATCGACTATTCGGGTGTGGAAATGCTGCACCAGGAAGCGCGGCGGTTGCTCAAACAGGATCGCAGCCTGACCTTGCGCGGCGCGCGGCCGCCGGTGGTGGAGGAGTTGAGGAAGCTGGAAGGGGCGGATAAGTGCCCGATCCGTTTCGAAGACTAAAACACCACTTCTATGAAAAACGCATAACTTGTGGCGAGGGGGCTTGCCCCCGTTCGGCCGCGAAGCGGTCGTAAACTCAGCAACCGTGGTGTATCAGAAAAATAGAAGGGGGGCTGCTGCGCAACCCAGCGGGAGCAAGCTCCCTCGCCACAAAAGCTACAGCGCCAACTGTCGGCGCAGTTCGGCCAGCACCGGCGCTGTGTCCGGGCGCACTCCGCGCCACAGGTAGAAGGCTTCCGCCGCCTGCTCCGCCAGCATCCCCAACCCATCCATCGCCACCGCCGCGCCGTGTTCACTGGCCCAGCGGCAGAATGAAGTCGGTTCCTTGCCGTACATCATGTCGTAGCACACGGTCTTGCCCGGTTCGATCAGGCTGCTGGCAATCGGCGGTACATCACCCGACAGACTGGCAGACGTCGCGTTGATGATCAGGTCCACTGGCTCGCGCAACCAGTCAAAACCACTGGCGGACACCGGCCCCAGATCGGCAAACAACTCCGCCAGCAGCTCGGCTTTTTCCACTGTGCGATTGGCGATGATCACCGACGCCGGTTGTTCGGCCAGCAACGGTTCCAACGCCCCGCGTACCGCACCGCCGGCACCCAACAGCAGGATGCGTTTGCCCTTGAGGCTGAAACCGGCGTTGACCGTCAGGTCGCGCACCAGTCCGGCACCGTCGGTGTTGTCGCCCAACAGACTGCCATCCGCCAGTTTGCTCAGGGTGTTAACCGCCCCGGCTCGCTGCGCGCGCTCGGTCAGGCTGTCGGCCAGGCGATAAGCATCTTCCTTGAACGGCACGGTGACATTCGCCCCACGACCGTGAAGGAAAAATGCCTGGGCAAACCCGGAAAAGTCATCGAGTGGCGCCAGCGAAGTGCTGTAGTCCAACTTCTGAGCGGTTTGCTCGGCGAACAGACGATGGATCAGCGGCGACTTGCTGTGGCCAATCGGGTTACCGAATACGACGTAACGATCCATCAGGACTCCTCTCAGGCCTTGGCCAACCAATCGCGATCTTGCAGGAAGTACTCGGTCAGGCTCGCTTCTTCGCTGCCCGGCTCAGCTTTCCAGTCATAGCCCCAGCGCACTTGCGGCGGCAGGGACATCAGGATCGACTCGGTACGACCACCCGATTGCAGACCGAACAACGTGCCGCGGTCGTAGACCAGGTTGAACTCGACATAACGGCCACGGCGGAACTCCTGGAATTCACGTTGTTTGGCGGTGAACGCATCATTTTTGCGGCGTTGCACAATCGGCAGATATGCGTCGATGAACGCGTCACCGATGGCGCGCATGAAGGCGAAACTGGTGTCGAAGTCCCACTCGTTCAAGTCATCGAAAAACAGGCCGCCGATGCCCCGAGGCTCGTGGCGATGCTTGATGTGGAAATAGGTGTCGCACCAGGCCTTGTAACGCGGGTAGACGTCCGGCCCGAACGGCACGCAGGCCTGTTCGGCAATACGGTGCCAGTGCACGCAGTCTTCTTCATTGCCGTAGTAAGGGGTCAGGTCGAAGCCGCCGCCGAACCACCAGACCGGCTCTTCACCTTCTTTTTCCGCGATGAAAAAACGCACGTTGGCGTGGGAAGTCGGCACATGCGGGTTGTGCGGGTGAATTACCAGGGACACGCCCAGCGCTTCGAAGCCGCGCCCGGCCAGTTCCGGCCGATGGGCGCTGGCGGACGGTGGGAGACCGCTGCCAAAGACGTGGGAAAAGTTAACGCCACCCTTTTCGATGACTATGCCGTTTTCGATCACTCGGGTACGACCGCCACCGCCAGCAGGCCGGGCCCAGGCGTCTTCGACGAAGCGCGTGCCGCCGTCCTCGGCTTCCAGGGCGGCGCAAATGCGGTCTTGCAGGTCGAGCAGGTAGGCTTTTACGGCCTCGGTGCGGGTCGTCATGTCATCACCTTGAATCGGGCAAAGCTACACGGCGCACGAATGGCCGGCGGCAAATTGCTGCGTAGGATAACACCGCACCTTGCTCCACCGCAGTTGACGAAGATCATGGTTAGGAGTCCGATAGGGAGCTTCGCGCTACACCTCTAAAAGCTAAGACCTAAGGAGAGTTCTGATGGCAAAGCGTATCCAGTTCCGCGCCCATGGCGGCCCCGAAGTGCTCGAGTATGTCGATTACGAACCCGCCGAGCCCGGCCCGCAACAAGTGCGCGTGACCAACAAGGCTATCGGCCTGAACTTCATCGACACCTATTTCCGCAGCGGCCTCTATCCGCCGCCGGCATTGCCGTCGGGCCTGGGCTCGGAAGGCGCGGGCGTGGTCGAAGCCGTCGGTAGCGAAGTCACCCGCTTCAAGGTCGGCGATCGCGTGGCCTACGGCAGCGGCCCATTGGGCGCCTACAGCCAGGTTCACGTATTACCCGAAGCCAACCTGGTGCGCCTGCCCGACGCGATCAGCTTCGAACAAGCCGCCGGTGTGATGCTCAAGGGCCTCACCGTGCAGTACCTGTTGCGTCAGACTTATGAACTCAAGGGTGGCGAAACCATCCTGTTCCACGCCGCTGCCGGCGGTGTCGGTTCGCTGGCCTGCCAGTGGGCCAAGGCGTTGGGCGTGAAGCTGATTGGTACGGTCAGTTCACCGGAGAAAGCTGCACTGGCCAAGGCCAACGGTGCCTGGGCGACCATCGATTACAGCCACGAAAACGTCGCACAACGGGTGCTGGAATTGACTGACGGGAAAAAAGTCCCGGTGGTGTACGACGGCGTGGGCAAGGACACCTGGCTGACGTCGCTGGACAGCGTTTCGCCTCGGGGTCTGGTGGTGAGTTTCGGCAATGCGTCGGGCGCGGTGGACGGGGTGAACCTGGGGATTCTGTCGGCGAAGGGTTCGCTGTACGTGACCCGGCCAACCCTGGCGACCTACGCCAACAATGCCGAAAACCTGCAACGCATGGCGGATGAATTGTTCGAGATGATCATCAGCGGCAAGTTGAAGGTGGACATCAGCCAGAAGTATCCATTGGCTGAAGCGGCGAAAGCGCAGACCGAGTTGTCGGCGCGGCGTACCACGGGGTCGACTGTTTTGTTGCCGTAACGCCTAACTGTGGCGAGGGAGCTTGCTCCCGCTGGGCTGCGAAGCGGCCCCGCTTCTCCCTAAAAAGAACGGGACTGCTGCGCAGTCCAACGGGAGCAAGCTCCCTCGCCACAGGTCACCTTGGTCTCAATCCGGGCGCACCACATGCCCAGTCGCCACATCACGAATCACACTCGGATTCTTGCGCCCACCCAGATTGCCACCCATCACCAGATCAAGCTGCCCGCGGAAATACTGTTCGATGCGAATCCGCGTCCGCGCCGCCGGCCGGCCCTGTGGGTTAGCGGACGTCGACACCAGTGGCCCGACCACTGCACACAAATCCCGCACCAACGGGTGATCGCTGACCCGCAGCGCTACCGTTTCATGCACGCCGGTAATCCATTGCGGCAACAGATTCTGGTGCGGCACCAGCCAAGTGTTCGGCCCCGGCCAGGTGCTGGCCATGCGGTCCATCCACAGTTCCGGGAAGTCGTCGAACAGGAAGTCGAACTGGCGAATGTTGTCGGCCACCAGAATCAGGCCTTTACCCACCGATCGGCCCTTGATCATCAACAGACGATCCACCGCCTCTTCGTCCCAAGGGTCGCAACCCAGGCCCCAGACTGCTTCGGTTGGGTAGGCAATCACCGCTCCTGCGCGAATTGCTTGTGCGGCTTGCTGCACACGCCAACTGTTGACCATGAAAAAACTCTCCAGAATAAGGCTCTGCGCAGTTTACCGATCTTCCTTATAAAACCTAGCTCACCCTGGCAAACCAGCGCCCGCTTTCGCAGGTCGCCCGGCCATCCATTTCCAGCTCCGTCAACGCCGCCAGCACTTTCGGCAAGGCCCAGCCACTGCTGTGAGCCAACGCCTCACTGGTGTGGGGCGCCGCGTGGAGCAACATGAGTAATGGATGAGTCGTCGACGGAGCGGCCATGGATAACGGCAATTGCTGCCAGCCACGCAGGGCTTCGAGGATATGCTCGATGGTTTCCACCAGCATCGCCCCGTCGCGGATCAGTTGATGACAGCCTTTGGCGCCGGGGTGGTGGATCGAACCTGGAATCGCGTACACCTCGCGTCCCTGTTCTGCGGCGAGCCTGGCGGTAATCAACGAACCACTGGCGACACTCGCCTCGACCACCAGCACGCCGAGGGACAAACCGCTGATGATCCGGTTTCGCCGGGGAAAGTTGCTGGCGGTGGGGCCGGCGTCCAGCGGGAACTCCGAAAGCACCGCGCTACCCGAGGCAATCATGGCGTCCGCCAGCCGTCGGTTGCGCTGTGGATAAAACTTTTCAAGACCCGTGCCAAGCACACCTACCGTTTGCCCGCCAACGTCCAAAGCCGCCTGGTGCGCCGCGGCGTCGATGCCCAGGGCCAAACCGCTGGTGATGACGAATCCGGCACCGGCCAGGCTGCGGGAAAATGCAGCAGCCGTGTCCATCCCCGGCCTCGACGCGCGGCGACTGCCGACCATCGCCAGTTGCGGCTTTTCCAGAATGCCTGGATCCCCGGCGACAAATAACAGCGGCGGCGCATCGCTGATTTCCGCCAGCAATGCCGGGTAGTCAGGCTGGTCCCACATCAGTAAATGCTGGCCCGGACGCTCTAGCCAGGCCAATGCGTGGCTTGCTCCGTCGCGGATTTCATTGCTGCGCCGGGCTTCCGCGCAGGCGACGGGCAAGCCCAGCGAACGCCAGGCGCTGGCCGGCGCACTGATGGCTTTTGACGCTGAGCCAAAAGCTTCCAGCAGTTTTTTAAATCGCGCAGGTCCGAGTTCGGGCAAGCGATGAAGACGTAAGCGAGCCTCCAGTTCCGCAGGGGAAACCGGTGTAACAGCAGAGAGCGACATGGATCATCCTTGATCGTTATGAGCCCCGTTCAAACGGGAATAAGCTGTGGATAACTCTGTTGGTAACTTGTGGAGCAGGCTAAGGATTTCGCACCTTATCCATCACCGCCAAGGAACGCGTTGCCCTGAGGACCAAACCGTAACTAAGTTTGTCGTAGGTACGGAAAACCATCAGCAAACCGGCACGCTCATCGGGAATTTTCAACGGTTGGCCCGTCACACGGTCACGCACGGTTTCGCCGGTTTTCATCACCACCAGCACGTTGCCTTCGGCCAAGCCGTCCCGCTGGCCCTTGTTCAACGTGACCACGTCCATCGCGCCAATCTGCGTGACGCCGCGTGGCACATCGATAATCAAGCCGTTGATTTCGCTTTTGGGTGCACTGGGCATGAAGGTCGAGTTGATCGCCCGTTCCTCGCCGGTGAACAAACGGTCGCCGAGGCGCACTTCCTGGGTGGTGCGTTGCAGCGCCAGCGTGGCGACGTCGCCTTCGGTCGCGATAATTTCACCGCCCCCGATGTCGTCGGCGTTGATCCCCAGGAACTCCTTGCTCTGCGGATCGGTGTAAACCTTACCCTGACGGAAGATGCCGTACACCGGTTGGTTCGGGTCGAAATGCCCGCGAGCGAAGATCCGGTCACCCGTGCCGCTGAGCACCCGTTCTGCATCGCCAGCGACGATGTACGGCGCCTTGTCGAAGTCCTCGACCTTGTCGACGATACGGTTGCTCAGCAGAAAGCTGTTGATCGATTGCAGCGGAATGCTCGGGATCGCGTCGGCCACCGGGCTGCTGCGGATGCGTGGCGACAGTTTGATGGTGCCGCGGGACTCGCCGCGATTGAGGGTCAGGCGTGGCTGGCCATCGACATAGGTCAGGGTCAGCAAATCGCCCGGATAGATGAGATTGGGGTTTTGGATCTGCGGGTTGACCTGCCAAAGCTCGGGCCATTTCCACGGTTCCCGGAGAAATTTCCCAGAGATGTCCCAAAGTGTGTCCCCCCGTACCACCGTGTATTGCTGCGGAAAACCTTCCTTGAGTTGCACTTGCCCGTGCGCCAAACCGGCCGAGGCCAGAAGGAGCAAGGCGAGTAGTGATTTCCTCATGCGGTGAATCCCTTTATTATGTGCGTTCGCGTAAAACGCCAGAGCCCCCGTGGCTCGCTCCTGGCTCTTCTCGAAGAAGGGAGCTACGTTTTACAACGGTAGCCTGCATCTTCGGACCCGCCAGGCCATCGACCCGACTTTACCTCACATGTGCAGCAATTAAGCTTATGGCCATTTTAGACATCCTCGAATTTCCCGACGCGCGCCTGCGCACTATCGCCAAACCTGTGGCCGTAGTGGACGACGAAGTGCGTCAGTTGGTCGATGACATGTTTGAAACAATGTATGAAGCGCCAGGCATCGGCCTCGCCGCGACCCAGGTCAACGTGCACAAACGTATCGTCGTGATGGACCTCTCCGAAGACCGCAGCGAACCACGGGTGTTCATCAACCCTGAGTTCGAAACACTGACCGACGAGATGGAGCAATATCAGGAAGGCTGCCTCTCGGTGCCGGGCTTCTACGAAAACGTTGATCGCCCACAGAAGGTCAAGATCAAGGCCCAGGACCGCGACGGCAAGCCGTACGAACTGATCGCCGAAGGCCTGCTCGCCGTGTGTATCCAGCACGAATGCGACCACCTCAACGGAAAGTTGTTCGTCGACTACCTGTCCAACCTCAAACGCGACCGAATCAAGAAGAAACTGGAAAAGCTCCATCGCCAGAACGCTTGATGCCCTCCTTTCAAAGGCTTGCTGCGGCAAGCCTTTTTCTTTTGCGAGACCTTCTTCATGACTGAGCCACTGCGCATCGTCTTTGCCGGCACCCCGGAATTCGCCGCCGAACACCTCAAGGCCCTGCTCGACAGCCCTTACGAGATCATCGCGGTCTACACCCAACCGGACCGTCCGGCGGGCCGCGGGCAAAAGTTGATGCCGAGCCCGGTCAAGCAGTTGGCTCTGGAAAACAACATTCCGGTGCTGCAACCGCCGACCCTGCGCAACGAAGACGCTCAGGCTGAACTGGCCGCATTGAAGCCGGATTTGCTGGTAGTGGTCGCCTACGGCTTGATCCTGCCGCAAGTGGTGCTGGATATTCCACGCCTGGGTTGCATCAACAGCCACGCGTCCTTGCTGCCACGCTGGCGCGGTGCGGCGCCGATCCAGCGCGCCGTTGAAGCGGGCGACAGCGAAAGCGGCGTGACCGTGATGCGCATGGAACTGGGCCTCGACACCGGGCCGATGCTGTTGAAAGTCACCACGCCAATCACCGGTGAAGACACCGGCGGCAGCCTCCACGACCGTCTGGCGCAAATGGGCCCACCGGCCGTGATCCATGCGATTGCCGGCCTCGCTGCCGGCACCCTGGAAGGCGAAGTGCAGGACGACAGCCTCGCCACCTATGCTCACAAATTGAACAAAGATGAAGCGCGCATCGACTGGAGCCGCCCGGCGGTTGAGCTGGAACGCCTGGTCCGCGCCTTCAACCCATGGCCGATCACCCACAGCACGCTAAATGGCGAAGCGCTGAAAGTGCTGGCCGCGAGCCTCGCCGAAGGGCAGGGCGCGCCAGGTGAAATTCTCAGCGCCAGCAAGGACGGCTTGATCGTCGCTTGCGGTGAACATGCTCTGTGCCTGACCCGTCTGCAGTTGCCCGGCGGCAAAGCGCTGAACTTCAGCGACTTCTTCAACAGTCGCCGTGAGAAATTCGCCGTCGGCACCGTGCTCGGTCACGTGGCAGACGCTCAATGAACCCACGTCTGGCCGCCGCCAAGGCACTTGCCGCTGTTCTTAACGGAAAAGCCTCACTCAACAGTTCCCTGCCGACGCAAATGGACAAGGTCGAAGACCGTGATCGCGGCTTCACCCAGGACCTGGCGTTTGGCACCGCGCGCTGGCAGCCGCGTCTGTCGGCGCTGGCGGCCAAGTTGTTGCAGAAGCCATTCAAAGCCGCCGATGCCGATGTCGAGGCGTTGTTGCTGGTTGGCCTCTATCAACTGCTCTACACCCGCGTCCCGGCCCACGCCGCTATCGGCGAAACCGTCGGTTGCGCCGACAAGCTGAAGAAGCCTTGGGCCAAAGCTTTGCTCAACGCTGTGCTGCGTCGCGCCCAACGGGAAAGCGAAGCGCTGCTGGCGGAGCTGGAACACGACCCGGTGGTGCGCACCGCTCACCCGCGCTGGCTGCAAAAATCCCTGAAAGCCTTCTGGCCGCAACAGTGGGAAGCCATTTGCGCGGCGAACAACGCCCACCCGCCGATGATTTTGCGGGTCAACCGTCGCCATCAGACCCGCGATGCGTATCTCGGGTTGCTGAGTGACGTGGGCATCGCCGCCAGCCCCTGCGTTTACAGCCGCGATGGCATCATCCTCGAAGCCGCCACCGACGTGCGCAGCCTGCCGGGTTTCGCCGAGGGCTGGATCAGCGTGCAAGACGAAGCCGCACAACTGGCCGCCGACTTGCTGGACCTGGCGCCAGGCCAACGGGTGCTCGACGCCTGCTGCGCGCCGGGCGGCAAGACTTGTCACATCCTTGAAGCCGAGCCGGCACTGGCCGGCGTCGTCGCCGTGGACCTGGAAGCCAAGCGTCTGGTGCGGGTGCGGGAAAACCTCGCACGCCTGGGCCTGAGCGCCGAACTGATCGCCGCCGACGGCCGTGACACCGCGACCTGGTGGGACGGCAAGCCGTTCCAGCGCATCCTGTTGGACGCGCCATGCTCGGCCACTGGCGTGATCCGTCGTCACCCGGACATCAAACTGACGCGCCAACCCGACGACATCGCCGCGCTGGCGGTGCTTCAGGGCGAATTGCTCGATGCCATGTGGATAACTCTGGAAGTGGGCGGGATTCTGCTTTACGCCACCTGCTCCACGTTGCCGACCGAGAACACCGAAGTCATCGAAGCCTTCCTCGCTCGCACGCCGGGCGCCCGTGAACTCGACCTCGCCATTACGGCGGGGATCAAACAACCTCATGGTCGCCAATTGCTGGCCCAGGAAGGCGGTCACGACGGGTTCTACTACGCCAAGCTGATCAAGATTGCCGCTGCGCGCGGATAACCGGATTTCAAGGGAGTGACTGGATGAAGATCATCATCCTCGGCGCCGGGCAGGTCGGCGGTTCGCTGGCGGAACACTTGGCCAGCGAAGCCAACGACATCACCGTGGTCGACACCGACGGCGAACGCCTGCGCGACCTCGGTGATCGGCTGGACATCCGCACCGTGCAGGGCCGCGCCTCGTTCCCGACCGTGCTGCGCCAGGCCGGCGCCGACGACGCCGACATGCTGGTGGCGGTGACCAACAGCGACGAGACCAACATGGTCGCCTGCCAGGTCGCCCACACCCTGTTCCATACCCCGACCAAGATCGCCCGGGTCCGCGAAGCCGCTTACCTCACGCGCGGCGGGCTGTTCAACAACGACGCGATCCCCGTTGATGTGCTGATCAGCCCGGAACAAGTGGTCACCAACTACATCAAGCGCCTGATCGAACACCCCGGCGCCTTGCAGGTGATCGACTTCGCCGAAGGCAAGGCGCAACTGGTGGCGGTGAAGGCCTATTACGGCGGTCCGTTGGTGGGCCAGCAACTGCGGCAGTTGCGCGAACACATGCCGAACGTCGAAACCCGCGTAGCGGCGATTTTTCGGCGCGACCGGCCGATCCTGCCCCAGGGCGATACGGTGATCGAGGCCGACGACGAAGTGTTTTTCATCGCCGCCAAAGCGAACATTCGCGCGGTCATGAGCGAAATGCGCCGCCTCGATGAAAGCTACAAGCGCATCGTCATCGCCGGCGGCGGGCAGATCGGCGAACGTCTGGCCGAAGCCATCGAAAGCCGCTATCAGGTGAAGATCATCGAGATGAACCCGGCACGTTGCCGCTACCTCTCGGACACCCTCGACAGCACCGTGGTGTTGCAGGGCAGCGCGTCGGACCGCGACTTGCTGCTGGAAGAGAACATCGCCGACGCCGACATCTTCCTGGCCCTGACCAACGATGACGAAGCCAACATCATGTCGTCACTGCTGGCCAAACGGCTGGGCGCGAAGAAGGTGATGACGATCATCAACAACCCGGCTTACGTGGATTTGATCCAGGGCGGCGACATCGACATCGCTATCAGCCCGCAACTGGCGACCATCGGCACCTTGCTGGCTCACGTGCGCCGTGGCGATATCGTCAGCGTGCACTCACTGCGCCGTGGCGCGGCGGAAGCCATCGAGGCGATTGCCCATGGCGATGCGAAGTCGAGCAAGGTGATTGGCAAGGCGATCGAGAATATCGGGTTGCCGCCGGGCACCACGATTGGCGCGATTATTCGTGATGAAGAAGTGATCATCGCCCATGACGATACAGTGATCGAAACCGGCGACCATGTGATTCTGTTCCTTGTGGATAAGAAGCATATTCGGGATGTGGAGAAGCTGTTTCATGTGGGGCTTAGCTTCTTCTGATCCGATATTTGCGCTGGCCGGGCGGGCCTCTTCGCGAGCAAGCCCGCTCCCACATGTGATTTCGACCGTACATCAAACCTGCGTTCACTGTAGATCTACTGTGGGAGCGGGCTTGCTCGCGAAGGCGGCCTCACTAAAACAGATCAACTCCTGACCCACCTCGACAAGGAATCCACTGATGATCGAATCCCTGGAAAAAATGCTCGCCAAGGGTGTGGATAACGCCTTGCTGCGCTTCGGCCTCGGCAAGGGTTATCTGGATCTTGGGGAAAACGCGAAAGCGGCGGAGCATTTCCAGCGTTGCGTCGAGTTCGATCCGAAGTATTCGGCGGCGTGGAAGCTGTTGGGCAAGGCGCACTTGGCGCTGGCAGATTTTGCGGCGGCACGTCAGGCGTGGGAGCAAGGCCTGGAAGCCGCCCGCGCTCATGGCGATAAGCAGGCAGAGAAGGAAATGACGGTGTTTCTGAAGAAGCTTGAGCGTCAGGCTCGCTAATCAGAGATAGCGCAGGCCAATCCCTTCGGCATCCACCAGCACCACTTCCATGCGCACTCGCGGCGCGCCTGTGGGTAAACCTTGCACCTGGCCGAAGACCACCGTGCCCTTGGGCAAGGCCGACAGGGTCGGGTGCTTGACGTACACACCCGTCGTCGAGAGGTTACGGGTTTGCCCCAGGCACTCGCCGAAGCTTTCGTGACTGATTTTGATGCGAAATGATTTGCGGTGGTCGGACATCTTCTGCGCCCTTGATTGAACCTGTTGTGGATAATTTTGACCTACAAGAAATTATCCACAGATCGTGCCATTAACGTCAGTACCAGCGCTCTTCGCCGAGTGGACGCTTCTTGAAACGCTTCATGCTCCACATGTATTGGCTCGGATAAGCCCCGACATAGCGCTCGACCACCTTGCTCATGGCGGCACAGGACGTCTCGGTATCCGTGCTGTACATGGCTTCGGGCGCGGCTTCGAGGATCACTTTGTACCCCGAACCATCCGGCAGCCGCAGGGCATGCAGGAACACGCCGACCGCTTTGCCGCCGGCGAGCATGTTCGGTACAAACTTGCTGGTCAATGCCTGGGTGGCGAAGAACGGCACGAAGATCCCGGCGGATTCGGCCGGTTCCGGGTCAGCGGGGATGCCCACTGCACCACCTTTGCGCACCTCCTTGATGACGCTGAGGATGCCTTCCTTGGTGGAAGCGGCCACGCGGTTACCCAGCTGTACGCGCTGCTTGCGCAGCAAATCGTCCACAGCCTTCAACTTTGGCGGACGATAGAAGATGATCGGTTTGCACTGGCTGCAATAGAAGTGGTTCAACACTTCCCAGTTGCCCAGGTGGCTGGTGATACCGACCACACCTTTGCCGGAGGCGAGGGCGTCCTTCAATACGTCGAGGCCTTCGACTTCACGCACCAGGTCGATGGAGCGCTGGGCCGGCCAAATCCAGGCGCAGGCGCTTTCGGTCAGGGACTTGCCGATGTCGCTGAGGCTCTGGCCGACCAGGCGTTCACGTTCGGCCGGGTCCATCTCTGGAAAGCACTTGGCCAGGTTGATCCGCACCACATCGCGGGAACGGTTGGGGGTTTTCCACATCACCCAGCCAATGGCCGAGCCCACCGCCTGCACTGCCCGCCACGGAAGCAGGGCAAACAGCCGCAGAGCGCCTACCAGCAAGGCGCCTTTAAACTTATCCACAGGTCACTCCTGATCTTGTGCTGTGTGCGAGGCGGCCATTCTAACCGCCGTTCGCCAGCACCGCGTAGCGATCGCAATCCTGGGTGTGGTCCATGACCATGCCCGAGGCCTGCATCAGCGCGTAACAAATGGTCGGGCCGACGAACGTGAAACCAGCCTTTTTCAGGCCTTTGCTCATCTCCACAGCGACCGATGTCACGGCCGGCACCTGGCTGCGATCCTTGAAATGATTGATCACGGGTTTACCGCCAACGAACGACCAGAGAAACCCCACCGGGTCCTCCAGCGCCAGCCAGGCCTGGGCATTGCGCCGGGCCGCGTTGAGTTTGAGACGGTTGCGGATGATGCCGGGGTCAAGCATCAATTCAGCGATTTCCGCGTCGCTCATCTGCGCCACACGTTGCACGTCAAAGCCGAACAACACCTCGCGATAACGCTCGCGTTTGCGCAGCACAGTGATCCATGAGAGGCCGGCCTGGAACCCTTCGAGCAAAAGCAACTCGAACAATCCCTGCGCATCGCGTAGCGGCGTGCCCCACTCCTGATCGTGATAAGCCATGTATAGCGGATCTTCGGAACACCAAAAGCAGCGTGGCATAAGGCTCCAGGGGGCGTGCGCAGCAACGAATCGGGTATACTCCCGCTCTTTAAATCGCAGCCCAAGAAACAGGTGAATTTCGTGAGCCAGCCTACGCCAGCCGTGCGTACCTTCCAAGACTTGATCCTCGCCCTCCAGCAATACTGGGCCGAGCAAGGTTGCGTGGTACTTCAGCCCTACGATATGGAAGTAGGCGCCGGCACTTTCCACACAGCCACGTTTCTGCGCGCCATCGGCCCGGAAACCTGGAACGCCGCTTATGTGCAGCCCAGTCGTCGCCCGACTGACGGCCGCTACGGCGAAAACCCGAACCGTCTGCAGCACTACTACCAGTTCCAGGTAGTCCTGAAGCCGAACCCGGACAACTTCCAGGAACTGTACCTGGGCTCCCTCAAGCACGTCGGTCTGGACCCGTTGGTCCACGACATTCGCTTCGTCGAAGACAACTGGGAGTCGCCAACTCTGGGCGCCTGGGGTCTGGGCTGGGAAGTCTGGCTCAACGGCATGGAAGTGACGCAGTTCACTTACTTCCAGCAAGCGGGCGGCATCGAGTGCTACCCGGTGACCGGCGAGATCACCTACGGTCTTGAGCGTCTGGCCATGTACCTGCAAGGCGTGGACTCGGTCTACGACCTGGTCTGGGCTGACGGTCCGATGGGCAAAGTCACCTACGGCGACGTGTTCCACCAGAACGAAGTCGAGCAATCGACCTACAACTTCGAACACGCCAACGTCGAGAAGCTGTTCGAGCTGTTCGATTTCTACGAAAGCGAAGCTAAACGCCTGATCGAACTCGACCAGCCGCTGCCATTGCCGAGCTACGAAATGGTGTTGAAGGCCTCCCACACCTTCAACCTGCTGGATGCGCGCCGGGCGATCTCGGTGACTGCACGTCAGCAATACATTCTGCGTGTACGCACCCTGGCGCGTTCCGTTGCGCAAGCCTACCTGCTGGCTCGCGCCAAGCTGGGCTTCCCGATGGCGACCCCGGACCTGCGTGATGAAGTGTTGGCTAAGCTGGAGGCTGCACAATGAGTGCTCTGGATTTCCTGGTTGAATTGGGCACCGAAGAACTGCCACCTAAAGCCCTGAACACCCTGGCCGACGCGTTCCTGGCCGGTATCGACAAGGGCCTGCAAGCCGCTGGCCTGAGCTACGAAGCCAAAACCGTCTACGCCGCACCGCGTCGTCTGGCTGTACTGATCACCGCGCTGGATATTCAGCAGCCGGATCGCAGCATCAACCTCGACGGCCCGCCACGTCAGGCCGCGTTCGATGCCGAAGGCAACCCGACTCAAGCAGCCTTGGGCTTCGCCAAGAAGTGCGGCGTCGACCTGAGCGAAATCGATCAGAGCGGTCCAAAACTGCGTTACAGCCAGAGCATCGCCGGTAAACCGACCGCGAGCCTGCTGCCGACCATCGTTGAAGACTCCCTGAACGACCTGCCTATCCCGAAGCGCATGCGCTGGGGTGCTCGCAAGGAAGAATTCGTTCGCCCGACTCAGTGGCTGGTGATGCTGCTCGGTGACCAGGTCATCGATTGCACGATCCTCGCCCAGAAGGCCGGTCGCGATTCCCGTGGTCACCGCTTCCACCACCCGCAAAGCGTACGCATCACCGCGCCGGCCAATTACCTGACCGACTTGCGTGCTGCCTACGTATTGGCCGATGCCAACGAGCGTCGCGCAATCATCAGCAAGCGCACCGAAGAACTCGCGACCTTGCAGGAAGGCACGGCAATCGTCCCTCCAGCCTTGCTCGACGAAGTGACCGCGCTGGTTGAATGGCCGGTGCCGCTGGTGTGCTCGTTCGAGGAGCGTTTCCTCGATGTGCCGCAAGAAGCCCTGATCACCACCATGCAGGACAACCAGAAGTATTTCTGCCTGCTGGATGCCGACGGCAAGTTGCTGCCCCGTTTCATTACCGTGGCCAACATCGAAAGCAAAGACCCGCAACAGATCATCGCCGGTAACGAGAAAGTGGTTCGCCCACGCCTGACCGACGCCGAGTTCTTCTTCAAGCAAGACAAGAAGCAGAAACTCGAAGACTTCAACCTGCGCCTGCAAAACGTGGTGTTCCAGGAAAAACTCGGCAGCGTCTACGACAAGGCCGAGCGTGTTTCCAAACTGGCCGCGTTCATCGCGCAGCGCATTGGCGGCAACGCGGCATGGGCTTCCCGTGCCGGCCTGCTGTCCAAGTGCGACCTGGCGACCGAGATGGTCGGTGAGTTCCCGGAGATGCAAGGTGTCGCCGGTTACTACTACGCCCTCAACGACGGCGAGCCGCAAGAAGTCGCCCTGGCACTGAACGAGCAGTACATGCCGCGTGGTGCCGGTGCTGAACTGCCGACCACCCTGACCGGTGCGGCCGTGGCCATCGCGGACAAGCTCGACACCCTGGTCGGCATCTTCGGCATCGGCATGCTGCCAACCGGTAGCAAAGACCCGTACGCCCTGCGCCGTGCAGCCCTGGGCGTGTTGCGCATCCTGATCGACAAGAAGCTCGAGCTTGACCTGAACGACGCCGTGGCCTTCGCCGTGAACGCGTTCGGCGCCAAGATCAAGGCTGCCGGCCTGAACGAGTCGGTGCTGGAGTTCATCTTCGACCGTCTGCGTGCCCGTTACGAAGACGAAGGTGTGGACGTCGCGACTTACCTGTCGGTACGTGCCCTGAAGCCGGGTTCGGCGCTGGACTTCGATCAGCGTGTGCAAGCGGTTCAAGCGTTCCGCAAATTGCCGGAAGCCGCCGCTCTGGCCGCCGTGAACAAGCGTGTTTCGAACTTGCTGAGCAAGGCCGAAGGCTCGATTCCGTCGGTGGTGGAAGCCAAGTACTTCGACAACGCCAACGAGTTCTCCCTGTATTCGGCGATCCAGCAGGCGGACCAAGCTGTCCAGCCGATGGCCGCTGCGCGTCAGTACAGTGAATCGCTGGCGCGTTTGGCTGCCTTGCGCGAGCCGGTGGATGCGTTCTTCGAAGCCGTGATGGTCAACGCGGATGACGCCAAAGTGCGCGCCAACCGTTATGCCCTGTTGTCCCGCTTGCGTGGGCTGTTCCTCGGCGTCGCCGACATTTCGCTGCTGGGGTAAGACTGTTTGAAACTGCTGATTCTCGATCGGGACGGGGTGATCAACTATGACTCCGACGCTTACATCAAATCGGTGGAGGAGTGGATTCCACTCCCCGGCTCGATCGAAGCCATCGCGCAGTTGAGCAAGGCCGGCTGGACGGTAGCGGTTGCTACCAACCAGTCGGGCATCGCTCGCGGCTATTACGACATCGCCACCCTGGACGCCATGCACGAGCGCTTGCGTTCGTTGGTGACGGAGCAGGGCGGTGAAGTCGGGCTGATCGTCTACTGCCCGCACGGGCCGGACGAAGGCTGCGATTGCCGCAAGCCGAAACCCGGGATGTTGAAAACCATCGCCGCGCATTACAACGTATCGCTGACTAATCTATGGTTCGTCGGCGACAGTCTCGGTGACCTGGAAGCCGCCAAAGCCGTCGATTCTCAGCCAGTTTTGGTAAAGACCGGAAAAGGCGAAAAGACTCAGGGCAAGACCCTGCCGGTAGGCACCTTGATTTTTGACGATCTGGCGGCGATTGCCGCAGAACTTATCCACAATTAGAGTGCTTCGATTGTTCCGATTAAGGATTGATCGGGAGTGCGCTTTATATAGACGGGCAGAGCCCGCACGGTAAACGTCGCCATGTCGATACTGCAGGCCATCAGAACGTTCCTCTTCTATCTGTTGCTGGGCACCAGCTCTTTGCTCTGGTGCAGCCTGAGCTTTTTTATCGCGCCGTTTCTGCCATTCAAGGCCCGATATCGCTTCATCAACGTGTACTGGTGCCGCTGCGCCTTATGGCTGAGCAAAGTATTTCTGGGCATCAGCTATGAAGTGAAGGGCGCCGAGAACGTGCCTGACCAGCCCTGCGTGATTCAGTCGAACCATCAGAGCACCTGGGAGACGTTCTTTCTCTCGGCTTACTTCGAACCGTTGAGCCAGGTGCTTAAACGCTCGCTGCTCTTCGTGCCGTTCTTCGGCTGGGCGATGGCCATGCTGCGTCCGATTGCCATCGACCGCGACAACCCGAAAGCCGCGCTCAAGCATGTGGCGAAGAAGGGCGATGAATTGCTGAAGGACGGCGTTTGGGTGCTGATCTTCCCCGAGGGGACTCGTGTTCCTTACGGCACCGTCGGCAAGTTCTCGCGCGGCGGTAGCGCCTTGGCGGTCAACGCCGAGCTTCCGGTACTGCCGATTGCACACAATGCCGGCAAGTTCTGGCCGAAAACCGGTTGGGCGAAGAAGCAGGGTGTGATCACCGTGATCATCGGCGAGCCGATGTACGCCGAGGGCACTGGGCCGCGAGCCATTGCTGCACTGAATGATCGGGTTCAGGCCTGGAACGAGCAGATGCAGCGCGACATGGGTTCGTTGCCACCCGCTCCTCAGGCACCTGCCACAACTGATCAAGTGGCTGTCTGAGATTCTGTGGATAACCTGTGTACCGTTTTGTTGAAAAACGACGGATTTAGCTTATAGGTTGATGATTTATATACATATTTCTGAAGCTCATAAAAATCTGAAAAAGGTGCATAAGTTTTTTTCGGACGTAAAAAAACCGGCTGATATAGCCGGTTTTTTTGTGCCTCAAAAAATCGCACCCTACGGGCTTGTGAGGCGCTGCCGAAGGCTGCGATCTTTTGCCTTTAATCGGTAAACACCGGTAATTGAAGCCTGAATGTAGTGCCTTGTCCGACCTTGCTCTGGCACTCGATCCGCCCACCGTGACGATCCACAACAGCCTTGACCATCGACAGACCCAAACCCAGACCATCATTGCCGTGCGCCGAAGCAAAGCGCCGGTACTGGCTGAACAACTCCGGCAATTCTTCGGCGGCGATACCTCTGCCCTGATCGGTAATCTCACAGGTCAGCCAGTCATTGGCACAACTCACCCGCACGCTAATCCGTGAACCGGCCGGGCTGTACTTGATCGCATTCTCCAGCAGGTTGAACAGCGCGCGCGTCAGCAACGATTGATCCGCCATGACCAGGGCTTCGGCGTCTTCATCCAGATCGTGCAACAGCTGAATGTTCTTCAACTGCGCGATGCTCATCGCCTGGTCGAAGGTATCGAGCAGCAGCATGGCGAACATGCTCGGCTGGAACTGGTAGGCCTCCGACTCGGCTTTCGCCAACTGCACAAACGCCTCGGTCAGGCTCAGCGCCTTGCGCACTTGCAACTCGATCTGGGCGAACAGGTGAGCGTCGCCGCTCGCCTGATGCCGCTGCACATCAAGCAACGCGAGAATCGCCGAGTTGGGCGCCCGCAGGTCATGGGAAAGAAATCGCAACAACACCGCTCGCTGTTCTTCGGCATCACGTTCGACACTCAAGTCGGTCAGGCTCAGCAGCCAGCCAATCGGCGTATCGCCCTCGGCGGGCAGCAGTGGAGCAAGATCGACTCGCAGGCTGCGTGCCTGGGTATCACGGAACTCCATCGGTTCCAGGGCCGACAAGGCTGCTGGCGCGCCATTGAGTGCTGCCGGATAACCCAGGGCGGTTAATTGATTGAGCAAGTCTTCACCCACCAGTTCACTGGCAAACACATCTCGAGCCTTGCGATTGGCCAGCAGGATTCGGCCGTTCGGATCGCTGATCAGCGTCGCTACCGGCAGGTATTCCAGGCCATCAGCGATGAAGCGCCGGGTGTCCCGTGTCCGGCTCATGGCCTGTTCCAGTGCAACGATTTGCCCCTGCAATACATCCCCGGCCGGGGCCTGGGTGCGTCGGCGTTCAGGGAAGACTTTCGGCTCGCTGTCCAGACGCGCCAGTTCCCAGCCGAAGTAGGCGAGTACCGCACTCAGCCGCCGCCAGTTCCAGATCAGGTAACCCAGCAACATGCCCAGCAGGCTCGCGGCCGGTGACCACCACCAGCCCAGCCGCAACAGCAGGCAAGACCCGAGCAAGGCCACGGCGATGCCGCCAACGGTCATCCACAAGGCCAGGCGAGGGCGCAATAACAACAAACCCAGCAGCAGCCCGACGAGCATCACCGACAGCAATACCGAAAGGCGCTCATCGAGCACCACAATGCTGCGCTGTTGCAGCAACCCGTTGAGGATGTTTGCCTGAATCTCGATGCCCGGCGTCGTACCGAGACTCGCCGATTGCGGGGTGACATAACGGTCACCCAGGCCGGGCGCGGTCGAGCCGATCAGAATCAGACGATCGCGCAGCAACTGCGGCGCGACTTCGCCTCGCAACACGCTGACGTAAGGCACGCTGGGAAATCCGGCATCGGCCCTGATGAAGGGAATACGTATTTCGTGGGAACGCTGCCAACCTTGCACCGACAGCGGGGCAGGGGTACCGGGCATTGATGGAGGGTGATCGCCCGGCTGGCTCAATTGATACAGCAGCCAGGCAAGTTGAGCCCGGGGGTTCTGCGCCGATCCTTCGCTCAGATACACGCTACGCACGATGCCATCGACGTCCGCTTCGGCATTGATGTGCCCGATGCCCATGGCGCAGTGACTCAGCGGTGCCACCGGCTCGATTTCCCCCAGCGGCTGCCCATAGCGCGCCACACCTTCACGCAGTAGCGGCACAAACACATTGCCGGCCCGACAGGCTGCCTGGGCCAGACGCTGATCGTTGTCGGGATGGCTGTCGGGTTCGCTGAAAATCACATCGAACAGAATGCCTTTGGCCTTTGCAGCGCTCAGTCGATCGAGCAGATCGGCGTGCAGCACTCGCGACCACGGCCATTGCCCAAGTTGCTGCAGACTGTAATCGTCGATGGTCACAATCAAGATTCGGGGATCAACCGGCAGCGGGCTGAGTCGACGCAGGTTGTCGTAGAGCAGATTGCTCAACGTCAGGCCATGGCTCAGGGACAGGAGGGCTGTCAGCGGCAGCAGGATCAGACTGACCCACAGCCACTCGCGGACCATACGCCGGAACAACCGTTGAGCCTGGGTCGGCTCGCGCGCTTCCTTCCTTGGCCGGCCCTTCATCGGCAGTCGGCCGGAGTGCTATTGGACACGCGTGGTCCTGGGGTAATAGAAAATGTCATATACCCCGGTTTCTCCCTCTAGTCCCTGGGCGTCATACGCCGAGAGCCGAACATGATAGAAGAACGCTTTCAGGTCGTGGAAGTTGACTTGCGGCGTGCTCGAATACTGCTCTTGCTTGATGTTCAGAAACGCCGCATCAGTGGCGACTTGCGCTCGATAACGCGTGGCCCCCTCAATGGGCTTCATGATCAGTTGCCAAGTGGGCACCGGGCCCGTCTGGCCTGCCTGCCCCAACAGGCGAGGAGCCGGCAACAATTCGACCGGGGTCAACTTACCCTGTTTCTGAATACGCAGCCCCTGACGGGCCATGACCTGGACTTCGTCATCGTCCGGTACGACAGAATGTCTGGCAGGCTGTGGAGACGAAGGCTCTTCCTCGCGATTGACCGCAACTTGCCCATTCAGCACTTCCAGCACAGCCTGGTCGCCATCATCGTCGCGTACCCGAAAATGTGTCCCTCGCACGCCCAGTACGCCGACCGGCGTGACAATCTGAAAACGATCATAGTCGCTGGCGCGCTTGATCACATACGACTCGACCTGACCCTGCTCAAGAATCACTTGAGGGATCGAATGTTCTTCATTCAAAAGCAGGGTGATGCGCGAGCTTGAGGGCAAGACAATACGCGAGCCATCGCCCAGAGACAGACTGACAAAGGCTGAAGGAGAGGTCATGACACCTTCTCGCTCATCCACTTTCATGCCTTCTTCCAGCGGCACCTGTTTACCTTTGACGTCCAGTTTCCAGGCTTCGCCGGTCAGATGCTCTACAGTCGCGGGCAGCGGCTGGCCACGGCATTGTTGGTTGTCGTCGATATAAGGCAGGCGTTTTGTGGAGGCGGGGGCAGCCGATACGTCCGGGGTAATCAACCCCATCAGGCCGGTCAGCAAAAACAGGCAGACGCCAGAACGGCGCAGAAGCAAAAGGGTCTTGGAGTTCATGGATTGGCTTTTTATGCTCTTGTGGTAATCAGGCCGCAAAGGCTTCGATCCGCTGGAAGCACCATACCTGACCGGACGCTCTGGCAGATAGCCATAGACCGTAGGGATGACACATCCCTGTGTCAGAATCGACCGATCATTAAGCCGATTTGAAACCTGAGCAGGCACTCCTTGATTTCCCCCTGAACTGCAGACCGCCCGCAAACCGGCGATCGGCGGTCCCGCCAGGTTGGCGTTGACGCTCCCTGCGTCAGAGCACATCCCAATGCTCGTTGTGCCTGCTCAGCGAGAACGAATTTACCGGCATGCGCCTGCTGTGAGGCGATTCTCAATAATTGTTCAGAATTGCCCTGGCGTTCTAGAACACCCAGCGCTGTTCTACCTGGCTGACGGGTTGATCCGCTTCTGCTTGCAGCGAATAGACAGGCGCAAACCCCTGGGAATCCCCCAGTGATGTGTTTATCCCACCACCGAAGTAGCGTGGTGTTGCCTCCCGATAGGCGTCTGGAGAGGATTGGGCCGCTGTGCATCCCAGCCCAAGGCTGCCCACAAACACCAACGCTGCCAGTCTTGTGAAAACGTTACAGGCGATCTTTTCCAGAACCTTGTGATGCATCTTTCCCACAGTCCCTATTGAGTTTTCTGCCAGTGGCTTCTCGCCTGAGGGCGAAGTGCTACTAGCGTAGCCACCCTCTAGAACTTCGGAGCGATTCGCCACAATTGTTCAGATTCAGGCAATCAGCCTAAACTCGCTCCCGTAGGACTTTTCTTGAACGTTGCCCTTACGAGATGAAGGAATCACTGCGCATGCGTGTCGCAATACTGGATGACGAACCCGCCGAGCTACGTCGGGTGGAACAGACACTGCGACAGATCCCCTCCCCGGGAGAGCAAGCGTGGACATTGCACAGTTTCGAGCGAGGGGAGGACCTGCTGCGACAACTTCGGCGGGAGACCTTCGACCTGCTAATCCTCGACTGGCAACTGCCCGATATCAGTGGCCTGTCGCTGTTGCGCTGGACCCGCGAACACATGGACGCACCACCCGCCGCGATCATGCTGACCAGTCGCGACGCTGAGAGCGATATCGTCCAGGCCCTGAATGCCGGCGCTGACGACTACGTGAGTAAACCGTTCCGCCCCAACGAGCTCAAGGCACGAGTGAGTGCAGTGCTGCGCCGACACGGCCTGCAACGATCACCCGCCACCGAACTACTGACGTTCAATGACTTGGTCTTCGACGACGCAGAGCTGACCGTCACCCGCGCCGGCAGCCCCATCAGCCTGACTGAAAAAGAATACCGACTGGCCCACTGCCTGTTCACCAACCTGGGCCGGCCGCTGTCTCGGGAATACCTGTATGAGCGGTTCTGGAGTCATGAAGAGATGGTCTCTTCAAGACCGCTGGATACTCACATTTATCGCCTTCGCAATAAGCTCGGGCTGACGGCAGATCGGGGTTGGCAGTTGTTGACGATTTATGGGTATGGGTATCGGTTGGAAAGTGTGGCGTCAGTAATCGAGTAACGATCAAAAGATCGCAGCCTTCGGCAGCTCCTACAGGGAAATGCGGTCGGCGTAGGAGCTGCCGAAGGCTCGGGCCGCGTTCGGACGATCTTTTGATTTTCCAGAAGCCATAAAAAAAGGCCAACGCTTAAGCGTTGGCCTTTTTGTTTGGCGCTGCCGCTGGATCAGAAGTCCAGGTTGGAAACCGCCAAGGCGTTGCTTTCGATGAACTCACGACGGGGTTCGACCGCATCACCCATCAGGGTGTTGAAGATCTGGTCCGCGCCAATGGCGTCTTCGATGGTCACTTTGAGCATCCGGCGCTGGCTTGGGTCCATGGTGGTTTCCCACAGCTGATCCGGGTTCATCTCGCCCAGACCTTTGTATCGCTGGATGGTATGACGCTTGGTGCTTTCAGCCATCAGCCATTCAAGTGCTTCCTTGAACTCGGTGACCGGCTTCTTGCGCTCGCCGCGCTGGATGTACGCGCCGTCGTCGAGCAAGGTGCTCAGTTGAGCGCCCAGCGAGACAACGGTTTTGTAGTCGTTGCTGCCGAAGAAGTCGCGGTTGAAGGTGATGTAGTTCGACAGGCCATGGGAGATCAGTTCGACCTCTGGCAGCCAGACGTTACGTTCACGGTCTTCACGCAGGCTGGCTTTGTAAACCAGGCCGGACTTCTCGACGGTGCGTAGGCGAACTTCAAACTTAGCCATCCAGTCCTGCATCGCTGCGTGATCGGACAGTTGCTCCAGCGTGACCGCCGGCAGGTAGATGAAGTGCTCGGTCAGTTCCTGTGGGTACAGGCGCGACAGACGCTTGAGGGTCTTCATTACCAGACGGAAGTCATTCACCAGGCGCTCAAGGGCAGGTCCGGAAATACCCGGCGCGTCCTCGTTCAGATGCAGGCTCGCGTCTTCCAGGGCCGACTGCGTCATGTACTCTTCCATGGCGTCGTCGTCTTTGATGTATTGCTCTTGCTTGCCTTTCTTGACCTTGTACAGCGGTGGCTGCGCGATGTAGATGTAACCGCGCTCGATCAGCTCCGGCAACTGACGGAAGAAGAAGGTCAGCAGCAGGGTACGGATGTGAGAACCGTCGACGTCAGCATCGGTCATGATGATGATGTTGTGGTAACGCAGCTTGGCGATGTTGTACTCGTCGCGGCCGATGCCGCAGCCCAGCGCGGTGATCAAGGTGCCCACTTCTTGCGAAGAAATCATCTTGTCGAAGCGCGCCTTCTCGACGTTCAGGATCTTGCCTTTGAGCGGCAGGATGGCCTGAGTGCGACGGTTGCGACCCTGCTTGGCGGAACCGCCAGCAGAGTCACCTTCCACGAGGTACAGTTCAGAAAGGGCAGGGTCTTTTTCCTGGCAGTCAGCCAGTTTGCCCGGCAGGCCGGCGATATCTAGCGCGCCTTTACGACGGGTCATCTCACGGGCTTTACGCGCAGCTTCACGAGCGCGAGCCGCGTCGATCATCTTGCCGACAACCAGTTTGGCTTCGTTCGGGTTTTCCAGCAGGAAGTCGGAGAAGTACTTGCCCATTTCCTGTTCGACCGCGGTCTTCACTTCGGAAGAAACCAGCTTGTCTTTGGTCTGGGAGCTGAACTTCGGA
>Ga0066791_10000022_pt1 | contig 58704 bp, 39 predicted proteins | sample OrgsoiDNA2013051_FD_70944 | JGI IMG/M metagenome (GOLD analysis project Ga0066791, IMG submission 70944) | Permafrost soil microbial communities from the Arctic, to analyse light accelerated degradation of dissolved organic matter (DOM) -... | ecosystem: Environmental > Terrestrial > Soil >...
CCGATTTTTCTGATTTCTACGATGGGCAGCGATCATTCATGTGGGTTCCTCAGCTAAGCGAATTCAGCCAGCCGATGTATTTGTCGATTGCCGATGCGTTGGCACGCGACATCAGCAATGGCGTACTGAACCAGGGCGATCGCCTGCCGACCCTGAGGGAATTGGCCGCCACACTGAATGTCACGCCGGGCACCATCAGTCGTGCCTACAGCGAGGCCCATCGGCGCGGGCTGGTGCAGGGCGAAGTGGGGCGCGGCACTTATGTGCAGAGCCAGAAACCGACCGAATTACCAGTGAGTCATGGCCCGACGGCGCTCAACCTGGGGCAGTCCGAACTGCTCGACCTTTCCATCATCAAGCCCTACAGCGAAACCCTGGAATACTGGCTGCGTGATGCCCTGATCGGCATGGCCAAGAGCACCGATTTCGCCCGAGCCCTGGATTACGCGCCGGATGGCGGTCACCCGGCGCATCGCGAGGCGGGGGCGCAGTTTCTGCGGCATTGGTTGCCCGATGCGCAGTGGCAGCAAGTGGTGATCACCGCCGGGGCCCAGCATGGCTTGATGGTCGCGATGAGCGCCCTGACCAACGCAGGTGACCTGGTGCTCTGCGAAGCGCTTTGCTACCCCGGTATTATTTCCCTGGCCCACGGTCTTGAGCGCCGCTTGCGTGGCGTGCCGATGGACGATGAAGGGATCATTCCCGAGGCGCTGCGCGAACTGTGTCTGCGGGAGAAACCGGCGATGCTGGTCTGCGTGGCGACCTGCCAGAACCCGACGGCGGCGATCATGTCGCAAGAGCGTCGGGCGCAAATCGCGGCGCTGGCCGAAGAATTCGACTTCATCATCCTCGACGATGACATCTATGGCTTTCTCGCCACTGATCCTTCGATCAAACCATTGTCGGCGTTTGCGCCGGACCGTTCGGTGTACCTGACGAGCCTGTCGAAGTCGATCATGCCGGCGCTGCGAATCGGCTATCTCTACAGCCCGCCTAAATTGCTGTCGCGCCTGACTTCGATGGTGCGTAGCAGCGTCTGGATGCCGTCGCCGCTGACCGCGCAACTGGCCAGTAACGTGATCACCGAAGGCCTGGACAAAAAACTGATCCGCATCCAGCGCAACGAAGCGGCCGCGCGGCAAGCCATTGCCCGGGAAATTTTTGCCCAATTCGAGCTCAAGACCCAGCCGTACTCCTATCACGTCTGGTTGACGCTGCCGGAGCCGTGGACCAGCGATGAGTTCACCATGTTGGCCCGGGCCAATGGTGTGTTGGTGCTCAGCGGCACACAGTTCCAGGCCGAACGCTCTGGCATAACCCGGTGTGTGAGGCTGGTATTGATGTCGCCTACCAGCCATGACGAATTGCGCTTTGCCCTGACCAAACTGGCCAGCCTGATCGATACCGATCCGCGCCGTTATTACTGAGTGGCGATGCTGTCTTAGAGACCATCACCTGTAGGAGCGGCACGTTGTCCGACGCCGCGAACGCCTACAAAAAGCTATTGTTCACCTACAGTTAACTGACCAGCGCATCGAGTCCTTCCACCGAACGAGGGCCTCGGCTAAGGTGCGCGGCTTCTTTATTCTTTCTTCGCGCAAAGGCCCGGCATGACCGAACTGAACAACAACCCGCTGCACGGCGTGACCCTGGAACAGATCCTCAACGTCCTGGTCGAGCACTACGAATGGTCGGGGCTGGCCGAGCGTATCGACATTCGCTGCTTCAAAAGCGATCCGAGCGTCAAATCGAGCCTGACCTTCCTGCGCAAAACCCCGTGGGCGCGGGAGAAGGTTGAACATCTGTACGTGAAGTTGATGCGCACCAAGCGCCCGGTCTGAACATGCTCAGCCTATCGACGCCGGGAGCTGCCGCGAGGCGTCGTTGTGTGGCCGTGGCGGCGGTGCTGGGCTGGGTCGGTTTGAGTGTTCAGCTGTACCTGATTCTCGGCTCACGCTGGAGCCTCGGCGCCAGCCTGATGGGCGGCCTGATCAGTTTCTTCAGTTTTTTTACCGTATTGAGCAATACCTTGGTCGCCGTTGTGCTGACCTGTGAGCTGACGGCTCGTGAGTCGGCAGCGCGCCGCTGGTTTTTGCAGCCGTGGGTCAGCAGTGGGATTGCGGTGAGCATCGCCGTGGTCGGGATCGCCTACAGCCTTTTGTTGCGCCATCTCTGGCATCCCGAAGGCTGGCAGTTGCTCGCCGATGAATTGCTGCACGACATCATGCCGCTGCTGTTTCTGGCGTATTGGTGGTTGTGCGTGACCAAGGGCACATTGCGCCTGGGGCACATCGCCTTGTGGGTGATTTACCCGTTGGTGTACTTCGCTTTCACGTTATTGCGCGGGCATCTGCTGAGTACGTATCCGTATCCGTTCGTTGATGTCGGCACGCTGGGTTATCCACAGGTGTTCATCAATGCCGGAGGGATATTGGCGGGGTTTGTAGCGATTGCGTTAGTGGTGGTTGGGCTTGATCGGTGGTGCGCAACTCGAAAGTGAACACCCACTGTGGCGAGGGAGCTTGCTCCCGTTGGGTCGCGAAGCGACCCCAAAAAGAAGCGGACCGCTGCGCAGTCCAACGGGAGCAAGCGCCCTCGCCACAAAAGCCAATTGGCCTTGCGCTATCGATTATTCATCAAGGGTGCCATCCGCCCGCCAGTAGCCCACCGCTTTGACGAACTGATCATCCAGCCCGTGCTCATCCAGCAGCACCCGGCGGATCTGCCGTGACACTTTGGTCTCGGTCGCTATCCACGCGTATAGATCGCCACTCGGCACCTGCAATTGCTTCACGGTAGTCAGCAGGTTGTTCTTGCCGCCGTCACGCAACACCCAGATCACATTGACCTGCGCGGCGCTTTCCAGGCGTTGCTGTTCGGCGCCGTTCGCCACTTCGATGATCACCAGCGCGCGGCGATTGGCCGCCAGGCCTTCCAGGCGTCGGGCGATGGCGGGCAGGGCGGTTTCGTCGCCGATCAACAGGTAGCTGTCGAAGATGTCCGGCACGATCATCGAACCCCGTGGCCCGCCGATGTGCAGGAACTGACCCGGCTCGGCCTGCTCGGCCCAGGTCGAGGCAGGGCCGTCGCCGTGCAGGACGAAATCGATGTCCAGCTCCAGCGAATCCAGGTCGTAGCGACGCGGCGTGTAATCCCGCATCGCCGGCATCGGCTGGTCGGTTTTACCGGCACCGAGGACCAGGGTTTCCAGCGCCGCTGTTTGCGCCGCGTTCTGCGGGAACAACAGTTTGACGTGGTCGTCCGTGCCGAGGCTGACGAAGCCCGCCAGTTCCGGCCCGCCCAAGGTAATCCGACGCATGCGAGGCGTCAGGTCGACCACCCGCAAGACTTCCAGGCGACGGCGTTTGATTTCGTGCATGACACGGTGAATGGTTTGGGTATCGACTGCAGTCATTCGGCTTTCTCCTGGGCAGCTTGAACGGCGGGGCCGTCGACGATGGCTTTGGCGGTGTTGTTGAGCAGGGCCGCGACGCGGATGATTTCTTCCGCACTCCAGCGCCCGTGATGCATTTGCAGTGCATGACGCAGGTTATGCACCGCTTCATGGATTTCGGCCGGGCGATCATGGCCGCGCAGCGAGCGTTTGCTGACATCGATGCGCATCCGCACACCTTCCAGGGCAATCGCCTGGTCACTCAGGGATAGACGTCCGGCGTCGGTCACGCTGTAGCGTTTTTTGCCGCCCTCGGCGTCCCCCGAGATCATTTCGCTTTCTTCCAGAAAGGTCAGGGTCGGGTAAATCACCCCGGGGCTGGGGCTGTAGGCACCGTCGAACATGCCTTCGATCTGGCGGATCAGGTCGTAGCCGTGGCACGGCTGCTCGGCGATCAGCGCCAGTAACAGCAGTTTCAAATCGCCAGGGGCAAAGACCCGTGGGCCACGGCCGCCGCGTTCGCGGCCTGGGCGTTTCTCGAAGCCGTCGCGGCCGTCACCGTGTTCGCGGTGGGAATGATGGTCTCTCATTTTTTGCGTTCTCTCGTCGTGTTTAGATACAACTTAAGATATATCTTTAGACGAAGGCAAGACGTTTTTCGAGAGAGGTTTGCGTCGGCCGACGAGCGGCGAGGTTCGCTGAGCGAGGCGGTTCATCACGAAAAATCACCACCAAGCAGGTATTTTTCGTTGCGCCTGGAAGTAACTTTAAAGTTAAAGCTATCACTCTATTAATTGTTGATCATATATTCTAAACCTCCTCAAGTGCCCGGTTTTAAGTTGAATAGTCTGTATGGTTTTTTAAGCGAAACTGTATGTAGGTAGTTGCCGACAGTTACAAATCGATAATTTCGTTTTTTGTGCTTTTTTCTTTCCGGTCATGGAGGCGTTTAACTACACGATCATCGGAAGTTACTTGCTTACTTTCCAGGGGCGTTGGCCGATCATTTGCCGGCGTTGAAAGTTCAAGCCTACCTCGCTGCGATAGGTTCCGGACTGGCGTTGTTTGAGCTTTCAATGAACCCTTTATATTGAAAAGACAGGTACTGACTGATGTTCAAGAAAATGACGATTGCAGCTCCTCTGGCGATGCTGGCACTGACTTCCTCCATGGTGTTTGCGGCCGGCGAAGCCAAGCACTCCATCAACCTCGTTGCCCACGTGCCGACCAACGGGTTCTACGTGGTACCTGTCGATCCGGATCTGGTCAACAAAGATCAGCGTATGGATTTCCTCCCAACTACCGGTGCAATGGACGAGGTCAACGGATTTTTTGACATGCGCAACAACAATGGCTCGGTACACGCCAGTGTTGTCACGGCTCCAGTACTGTACTCCGGTGCCAGCACCATTAACTTGAAAGTTGAACTCAATGGCAAAGAGCTGACCACGACCCCGCAAATGGTTGTAGGTGAAGATGAATCCAACGTGAACTATCGCGCCCCATTGCGTATCAGCGCCACGGGCAGCACTTTTGCACCGGGCGACTATACCGGTGAAGTGGCAATGATCTTTGATGCCGTACCACCGGTTCTCTAACTTCTCCCGGTAGAGCGTCAACCGACGAGCCAACAACTTAGTTGGTTCGCCGGACTTCCATTTGTCTGCAATCAGAGTACGTGTTCATGTTCCCGATGACACCCATCGCGGCTGCGCTTGCGCTGTTGTTTTGTGCCAGCGCGGCGGCGGCTCCGGTTTCCACCGGTTCTACACCGCGAAGTCTGTTGGCCCAGGCCAAAGGTCTGCCGGCGGAGTTCGAGGAGCATTTTTTTGATGTGCCGCTGGCGGTTCGCGTGGAACTTGATCAGCAGCCGTTGGGGGAGGCGATGGTCGTGCTGTCTCGCGATGACCGCATCACCCTGCTCGAATTTACCGACACCAGCGACAGCCGATTCACGGCGGCCGAACGCGACACCTGGGCCAGTTACCTCAAGCCCGGCGTGGCGCTGGGCGACTGTATCGGACAATGCCCGGAACAGATGCTGGCGGTGCACTACAACCTGGAAAACTCGCTGGTATCGATCCTCACCGAAAACGCTGAGCGCGACACTGAAGTCAAACGCTACTACGACCAGCCCGAAGGCGGCAGCAGCGGGCTGATGCTGCGCAATCAGCTCAACCTCAATGGTGGTCAGGGCCAGGACCTGGGCGGACGCTTTGGTCTGGAAGCCAGTGGCAGCCTCGGCAGCTGGAGCCAGACGTTCAACATGCAACTGGCCCGGCTGGGTGGTCCGGATGACCAGCTCTACCACGCGGTACATGAGCTTTACACCCAGCGCGAATTGCAAGGCAGCTTCGCACGCCTGGGTTATTTCACCCCCAATTCAGAAGGGCTGACCCGCCAACCGCGAACGTTTGGCACCAGCCCCGACACCGCCGTCGGCGTCATGTTTGGCAGCTCCGACAGCCTGGCAATCAACAGCCCGATGCCCAGCGTGTATCCGATCTACGTCACGGCCAACCGCCAGGCTTCGGTCGAGATCCTGCGCGACGGTTTGCTGATCAACACCCAATCGGTGCCCGCCGGCCTGCAGACCCTCGACACCCGACCACTGCCCGGCGGTATCTACGAAGTGGAAGTTCGGCTGATCGAAGACGGCCAAATCACCAGCACCAGCCAGGAGCTGGTCTACAAGCCCAACAACTGGCGCAACCTTGATGAGCGCTGGCGCTACAACCTGTTTGCCGGGCAAGAAACCAAGCTGCTGAGTAACTGGGACCAACAGGCCAGCGGCAGCGCGACGGCCGGGGCTTCGCTCAACTACTTGATGCATCCACGGGTGATTCTCGGGCTGTCGGCGCGGCAGATTCGCGAAAAACTGCAATACGGCACGTCCATCGACTGGACCCTGGCCAATCACATCAGCCTGTACGCCAACGTCTACCAGACGCAAGACCACGGCACCGGCGTCGATCTGCAAAGCCTCTATAACTACGGCTCCGGCAGTGTGGTCTTCAGCCACAACCGCAGTTGGCTCGATACCACGGATACCTACGACACCCTGTCGGACGGCACCCGGGTGCGGCAACGCAATGTGTTTGTCGGCGAGACCAGCAACTCATCCCTGGCGCTCAATCATCGGGTCAGCAGCAAAAACTCGGTAAATGCCCGGGTTTCTCATAGCGAGGGCAATACCGAAGGCGTTGGTGTGGATCTGGGCTGGACCCAGCGCACCGTGTTCTTCGGCAGTGATGCCAACTGGCGGCTGGCATTGTTCGACCGCCCGGGCAGTTACAGCAGCGGCGATGCGCGCAATCGCGGGGTCGACCTGAGTCTCAACCTGGCACTGGGCGCACCGGGTCAACAGTTCACCGGCAGCATCGGTTCACGAACCGCTCGCGAGGGCGGTCGAGACAACAACGCCTCTCTCGGCTGGCGCAAAGACTTGAAAGACCATGTGCTGCAAAACGTCTCGGTCACCGCACTCACTGACACCTATGGCGTCGGCCTGTCCAGCCTGGCCAGTTTTCGCACCGAGGCACTCAGCGGCGACGGGTTTGTTCAGCGCTCGTCCTACAACGATAACTTCACTGGCGGCCTGAACCTCGACAGCACACTGGTCGTTGGCGGCCAGCAGATGGTCCTGACCAGTGAGCATCAGGTGCGGGGTGCGGGGTTGATCGTCGATGTGGAGTCCGATATCGACGGTATCGCCTTGCGCGCCGACGACTTCAGCGGTGGCAGCGCAGCCCTGAAACCTGGGCGAAACTTCATCCCGATTACCGCGTATCAAAACAGTTCGGTGAGTTTCGACTTCGAAGGTAATCACGTGCCTGCCGCCAGCATCGACCCGCCGCGCACCCGTTATCACCTGAACAAGGGCGGCGTGGAGTATCGCAAGGTGCGGGTGATGAAAACCCTGACCGTGTTAGGGCGGCTGGTCGACTCCCAAGGACAGCCGCTCAAGGGCCATCACGTGATCAATCACGCCAGCCGCGGGGTGACTGAAGTCGATGGGTTCTTCTCCATGGAAATGAACGCCGGTGCGCCGACGCTGGAAGTGCGCCAGGGCAATCAATTGCTCTGCCAGTTCCGCCTCGATGCCAGTCGTCATCGCAGCGAAAACAACGTGTTGATGATCGGTGACCTGCGGTGCACGCCGGACACCCTGGCCGACGTCAGCTCCACTGATCAGAAGGCAGGTTGAAACCTATGAAAAAGTCCACGGGTTGGTTGGGACTGATGATGGCGCTGATGGTGCCGACCGCTGAGGCGTTTAACCAGGAGATCCGGGCGTCGTTCGCGCCGGATCCGGCGCAGCCGCAACGAAACGTATTCATCAACAAGACGCCGGACAGTGGGTATTGCAGGGACTATCCCGACGAGTGCAAGCAACAAAACATGTTCAGCATTCGGATACCGGTGCATTTCGGGCCCAGCTCAGCGATTGCGCCCGGCACTGGCGTTTCTGTCAAGGTACCGGCCAATTGGCGACAACTGACAGTCACAAACAGGGAAACCGGCGAATCGGAAATCGTCGAAGTGCGAATCACGGGTATTGGCTCTAACTACATCCTCAGCGATACCGCCGCCAATCTGGCTGGGGTAACCGATCTGCGTGAAGGGCATGCCAAGCTATGGGGCGGTCAAAGCTGGGTGTACGCGGCGCCTCCCTGTGTGTACAGCGGCGTAGGACTCTTTACAGGCCCCACCTATCGTTTTTTTTGGAAGACTCCGCAAGAAGCACTTTGTACCAAAGTGGCGGATTTCCGAATTCCGTACATGTCTTGGGACACCCTGGACTTTGCCTATGAGCTCCGAACGCCTAACCCTTTGGGGATGTCGAGCGGGCTGTACACCGGTTCCATGAACTACTTCCTCGGCCCAGGGCAAGATTTCGACATCGGCGGGTTGAATGCTGATGACAGCAACCTGACCCTGGATTTCGTCCTCGATGTGCAGCACACACTCAAAGTGACCCTGCCGCCGGGCGGCAACAAAGTCGAGTTGGTGCCGCAAGGTGGCTGGCAGAGCTGGATCAACGAAGGACGCAAGCCCAATCGGTTGTTCCGTGATCAGACCTTTCATATCTCGGCGTCATCACGCTTCAAGATGACCTTGTTTTGCTCGAGCAGCATCAGCAACAACTGCGTCATTAACGATATGACCGCACGCAAGTACGGCATGGTGGAACTGAGCGTGACGCTGCCCAACGGGCTGACGGATCAATACGGACGTCCGGTCAACCGAGTGCCATTGAGGATCGGCAGCTCGGGAGCCTTGCACTTCGCTCCGAGCTTCTATGTGGATCGCGGAAAGGGAATCCTGCACTTCGAAATCGGAGAGTTCTGGACCCACGCCATGCTCCAGTCCGGTGTTCCGGGTGATTACTCGGGCACCATGACGGTGGTCTGGGATTCGGAAGTCTGACAGTACAAACATTCGCCAATTTTTTGAGGTTGAAGACGATGAAACGTCTGTTGTTGATGTGGGTTGCCAGCGTGTTTTGTCTGACGGCGCAAGCCGGGCCGCAGATTAATGTCGGCACGGTGTACGACTATCTGGACGGCGATAAAAGTACGTACCTCAAACGGGTTTTCAACAGTGGCGACAGTACCGCTTTCGTCAAAATCAATGTGCTGGAAATCATCTATGACACCGACGGTACTCCTCGGGAAGTACCGATCGAAAGTGCGGTGGACGGTGCTTCTCGCAAGGGCATCATGGCCAGCCCGGCCCGTTTGATCGTACCGGCTAAAGGCATGCAGGGCACGCGCTTGCTGTACATGGGCGAGCGCGACACCGAGCGTTACTTCCGCGTGCGCTTCGTGCCGGTAGTCCCGGAAAAGGAAGATGAGTTCGTGCTCTCCAGCGAAGAACGTGAGGACTATAAAAAGAGCCTGTCTGCGGGGGTCAATGTAATGACCGGGTTTGGCACGATCTTTTTTGTCCGGCCCAAAAACGCCCGATTCGATACGGTTATCAATGACACGGCCACCCGGTATGAACTTCACAATAACGGCAACACGGTCGTGGTGGTCGATGAGTTCAAAAGCTGTTCGCTCAGCGATGATAGTGATTGTCGGCCGACCACCAAACATCATCTGCTGGCCGGAAAGACCTTTGGTTTCGACAAGGAAAAGGGCCGTGAACACCGCTTCATTGTGATTGAGGGCGACAGCAAGAAAGTGCTGAAGATAGCGAGTCGATAGTGGCTGCTTTTAATTGACGCTGTGGGTAACAAACATGATCAAGCAATGCACTGTCGCCACGCTGATGGCTGCAACGGGGTTGGCCAGCCTGACGGTCTTCGCGGCTCGCGAGGAACACTCGTTTGAAGTGTCCGTGACGATCCCGACGCGCTCTTTTTACATCGTGCCGGTGGACACTGGCTGGATTCACCGCGAGCAGATATTGCCCTGGAATGTTGCGACCTCCAAGCTAGGTAATCTGCGCAAATATTTTGATGTGCGGCACGATACCAGTGCGATCGAGGCGCGCCTCGACTCGCAGCCCTATCTGTCCAATGGCCGCCCGGCAGACGATATCCCGTTGCGCGTCAGCTTCAATGGTGTCGAGTTGAGCCATGCCGTCGAGCCCCGGCTAGTGGTATCGGCCGCCGACGCAGCGGTGGGTTCGCGCGTGCTATTGGAGATAGAACCGCTACAACCTGCCGGGGGATATCGGGCCGGGGACTACTACGGCAATGTGCTGTTGTTGTTCAATGCCAGGGCGCCGGGAGGCTGAGTCGCCGCGTCTACAGGCCGTACTTTTGCAACAGCATTCGGCTCAGGCTTCGCGCCAGCTCGAGTCTTTCGTAGGCCAGATCAATGGATCGTTGCGCGTATTCCTGATCGGATATCGGCGCACGATTGGCAGAGGGTTCGCGCAATGCTTCGAGGCGATCCAGTCGCTGATCATAGAGGCGATCATTGGCCTCGAACCGGTCAGGATAGATGTCACGCAGATACTGTTCCCAGAACGGTTGTTCGAGCATGCCATTGACCAGACCGTCGCCGACCTCCCTCTCCAGCACGGTGTCGTAGGCCCGGTCGATGGCGTCCTCCGTCACCCCGGCGATGGCTCTGAAGAGCATGGAATCGGATTGCCAGGGCAGGTCAAGGCGTTGCGCCAATGCGGTCTGATAGGCCAGATAGATTTCCACTTCTTCGGCCCTGCCGGGGCGCGACAGGGAATCGGCCAGGGCAATTTGGTTGACCCGATCCAGACGTGTCGCACCTTTGCTCAACGTTACCAGTCGGGACTCCAGTTCGGCGGCAGACGTCGAATAGGCGTGCGCCTGGGACACGAGCGCCTGCACGCCCATACGGTTGAAAATTTCGGAGCTGGCATCCTCACAGTTTTCCGGGTTTTCAGCCGTGCGGAACAGTTTTTCACGCAAGGGCGAATCAAGATCCATGGCATCGATCAGTTCCCAGACACGGCGCGACAGTTGTTCCCGTACCCATCCGCCGGCCCGGTAATCCGCGGAAGTGGTCAGGCTGTCGATAAGCCTGAAAAAGCCTTCGCTGTTGTCTTCGCTCATCAGGTTGTCCCAGGCTTCGACCCGGTAGTTGCCCAAGCCGGGGGAGCGATTGCCCCACAGTGACGAGTCGTCACTCAGCTGCCATTTGTCCCGCGCGTTTTGCGCCAGCGGCTCGTAGGCGTTCTCGCGGGGCAAGCCCACCGAGCGGCGGTACTCGTGAAAGGCCTGGCGGTGGGCGTCCAACAGTTTGCTGGAGTCCAGTCGCGCACGGGCGACAGTCCATGCGTTATTCGAGCCTCGTACGGCGCGGGGGATGGTTCGGATCGGGTTACCCGACAGATCAAGGAAAAAGCCCCGGGGACGATACTTGCCCAGCAAACCCTCGGGCCATGTGTCGATGCCTGTGTAGGCCAGGTTCAGTACCCTCAGGCGTGGCATGCGCCGGACATTCGGCGCCAGGCTCAGCGGGTTGTATTCAAGTCGCAGGGTTTGCAGGCGTGTCAGATTGCCAAGTTGCACCAATGCCTCATCTGTCAGCCGGATGCGGTTGTCGCTCAGACGCAGTGTTTCGAGCATGGACATTTTGCCGACCCCGGCCGGCACGCCTGTCAGGCCGCAGCGTCGTGCGCTGAACCGGCGAAGCTGGGTGAAGTCTTGCAACATCCCGTCAGAGCGTTGAGAGAAATCCATGCCATCCAGATTCAAGGTGGTGATCTGATTCAGGTAGTCTTTGATGTCCGGTAGTTTTTTCCACCAGCGCTCCAGGTTGTAATGCCGTAGTTCGCTGGACAGGTCCAGCGCATACCCGCCGGCGAAATGAGTGCTGCGTTCATCGAACACCCGCGGTTTTCTCTCGAAACACTCCACCAGGCGTTCAGCGATGTGCCTGACTGCGTCGGGCGCAATGGCGACCTCGTCGGGTAGAGTCCGCGTAATCTGATCCCCCCAGAGGCTCAGTATGTTGCGTAGCTTGTGCAGTTCGTGTTCGAGGCTTTTCATCTCCTTGGCAGGGTCAACATCACGAGGCACAGAGCGCACGAAGGTATCCACCTCCCGCTCGCTGAGATGCGGATACAAATCCTGCACCCGTTGCTCAATGGTTCGGGCCTGCTTGGTCAGCGACGGACCTCGCAGCAATAGGGTCGTTTCGCGCTCCGCTACCGGCCGGATCGGTGGCTCCAGCAACGCCGTGCGGCGTTCGGCCGCCGCTTCGGACTTGGCCATCAGCCACTCCTTGAACCAGGCGCCCTGACCGGGTTGGTAACCGAGTTCGAGGCGCGATGCTTCGGGTATGGCGCGCAAGATCGACTCATACAGATTGTAGGGTCTGTGCAGCATGCGATTTTCGTTGTCACGCACCTTGTATCGCCCGCGTTCATCACGTACCAGCGCCCTGACGTTAGTGGCATCTTCGGCGCCTGCCTGGCAACGCAACGGGCCGTCGAAGGTGCCGTCGCGCACTTCGATGCGCAGCCCATTAAAGGCGTCACTGTTCAACCGCAATACGTTCAGGGCCAAACGCTCGGTGTCGGCGGTGATACGGGCGTTCTGGTAAAACCCCTCGCTGGCCCTTGCCGCGCGGGTTTCAAAGGCACATTCGCGGGCCAGGCTTTTAAGTCGCAGGGGAATGCGCTGCTGTTGGGTCAGCGCGTCCAGTTCGGCTTTTCCGGCACTGGCCAGCAGGGTTTCGGCGATGTCCGTCGGCAGGTCCGGCCACTGCTGTTGCAATCGCTGAACGTTGGCATCGTGGCTGACCTCCCTGGCGCGATACAGGTATTGCGCGAGGTCGGCCTTGCGCCCATCCACCCGCGCAGCCAGGTGCTCACGCAGCGCTTGTACGCGTTCATCGGTTGGCAGGCTTGCACCGAGTAAATCAGCTAGTTGCGCATCATTCAGAAAGTCCACCACTCGCACCGGGAGCTTGCCCGCCATCACGTCGCCGAGGCTGATGTTCAGCGTCTGGCTGGCGGACGCTTGGGCATGGCCATAGGTACGAAACATTCCGGTCAGATCGGACCGTGCATACACGCTCAGCGCGCAATCCGCTGGCCAGCCAGGGAGTTCGGTGACCAGTTGTTCGAACCAGTAGGAAGCCGGGTCGATGGCCTGCCCCGAACGAATTTGCTCACGGGCCACACCAATATCATTGAAGGCCCTGTAGCGTTTGAGGGTGTCGTCGAGCAGCAACGGCGGCGGGTTGTGCTCGACGTGCATTCGGCGCAACACCCCTTCTTCCGTGCTGCTGACCAGTCGGATGGCTTCCAGTTGCTCGGCACTGAAGCCATCGGTGCTGTGGCCAAGACGTTTCATCAGGGTCTGGACGTCCCAACTGCGTGGATCTTCCCCTTCGAACAGCCACGCACCGCGACCGTTGTTGGTCCCTTTCGGCGTGTAGGCGTCGGGGCGACTGGGGTGCTGGATGTGATGGTCGCCGGTAGCGGGATCTTTTTTTACGGCATAAAGCCCCTCGTCCAGAGGCAAAATGACTTGGCCTTCATGGTGATGCAGCCCCAGGGCGTCGGGCGTCGAATCTTTGGACAGGCTGATTTGCTTTTGCTCATACGGGCCAAGGTCGGGGTTCCACAACAGGGTTTTACCGTTGGGCAGTTGCACGGTAGTCATGCCTTCGATCAGCGGTGAAAGCTTGAGCTTGAACTCGCTGGCGATAGCGCCACCGACACCAAACGCCGCCAGTTGAATGACGTCGGTGACCACGCCGATCACATGTTCGGCGGCTTCGGCCCACAAGCCTTCGGCCAGGTCGACCACGCCCTCGATGACATCCGTGGTCAGTTGATAGGCGGTGTAGGCCAGCATCAGTTCTCCCAGGCCTGGCACAAAAGGTGTTACCACCATCAGCGCGACATTGAAGATGTCCGAGAGGATTTTCTTGAAGTTGTCCCACCAGGCCCAACGCGCTCGGCTGTCGGTGTCGGCGGTGGAAACGGCGATCTCCCGGCCATCATTGAGAATCTTGTTCAGTGATTGCTGGTACAGATGCTCCCAGAGTGGGCCGCTGATCGGCGTTGCATAAACCTGCAGGTTGGGATTGGAGACCGGCGTTTCTCGCCAACTTGGGTTTGGATCGGTCGGCGACTTTTCCTGCCATTTTACCTGGCTCAGGCGTTGCTCCAGGCCGGCGAAAAAATGCCCGCGCTGTTGCTGGTCAACGAACTGGCTGAAGAATTGTCGATACGTTTTGCCGGTAGACGGCAGGACTTTGTTTTCGAACAGTTGGCGGGTCATTTCCCTCAGGCAGGCGGTCCCCGACGGGTATTCCTTAAGCGGGTGCTCCGGGTCATGAGGGACGTACACCAGCACTCGACTGATGCCCATATTCTGCTGTTGCTCCACGGGCGTGAAGACCACGATACCGGTCAGGGTGGTGTCCAGCAGGCGCAGGTCACACGCCTGCATGACTTTGCCGTCCAGGGTCAGGCTCGTGAGCCCGTGGGCCAGGCCCAGCACCAGGCTGTGGGCATTTTGGCTGATGTCTTTTCTCTTCAGCGCAAGGTGCGCTGCGGCCTTGAGTGCGGATATCCGGTTGAGGCTGACAAAATGCTGCAAGGCCCCGGCGGCCACGGGGCTGGCCGGCAACAGAACATGTTCAAGATGACGCCTGTAACGGGCGCCGATATCCAGTTCACGGCACAGTGTCTGGAATTGTTTGATGGTCATTTTATGTTTGATGGGCACCACGTCGAAGTGCCCGCGCTGATCGGGCCTGGTAATAAACTCCGACGGCTCTTGGAAGGTTTCGGATCTTGAAAAATTATGCAAGGCCGCATCCAGTAAGGAGACGGTTCGAGTGATGACGCCATCGGAAGTATCGATCACATACCAGGGTTGATCCTTGGGAATGTAAAGCCTTAACCATGTTGCCTGCACATCCAGGTCCAGGCGATAGCGCTGTTTTAGCGCAGACCTGAGCAAGGGCTCGGCAAAGGTATGGATATCTTGAAGTGAGTCGAGCAATCGATCTACCGCGTTTTGGCTGTTCCAGGCCTCTATATTGGCCTTTTCAAGCGCTTGGCCGGCGCTGCTGTACCAGCTTTCGCGGATTGGCGGGACGCTGCCCAATGCCAAGCTTCTTTTGACTGAAGCCTGGGTAAAACAATGGTTGGTCGTGTCTTTAATCAGTGAGTAATGACGACCTTTATTGTTATGGGAGTTGTCCGATTCAGCCCAGTTGTTTACTGTTTGTAACTGAAGCATGGTGAGTTGTCTTCACGTTTAGGGGAAGTCTTAAAACTATCCGCTGGCGTGAGGAATAAAAGTCTAAATGTCCGTTCCTTAAGTTGGAGGTTGTCGTGTTAATGATTAAAAAACAGAGTCCCGAAAGTATTTAATTACCACCTTTGTAACTAATGCCGTTTAAGCCGTAGGAGAAATCGAAAACTCACGTGGCCGTCATCGCCGCACCACCGCTGGTGCCTGACACTCAGTGTTGCGACCCGGCTGCAAATACGGCGTCAGAATCGGCGCCATCCCTTTGAGCACCTGTACCGGCAACGCCGAAGTGAATTTGAATGTTTCAGCGGAGCGCCCCGGCACGAACGCGGTCAAGGTGCCGAAGTGGTGATCGCCGATGTAGAACACGAAAGTCGCGGTGCGGTTGATCGATTTCGAACTGAGGATCCGCCCACCAGCACCAATGGCTTCGATGCGGTTATCCCCGGTGCCGGTCTTGCCGCCCATGGCCAGCGGTGTGCCGTTCGGCAGTTTGAAACTGCCGGCCACCCGTTTGGCGGTACCAGCGTCTACCACCTGCGACAAGGCTTCGCGCATGGCCGTCGCCACCTCGGACGGCATCACTCGTTTGCCGACGTTCGGGTCATTGATCAGCTGCGTTTCATACGGCGTATTGGCTGCGAAGTGCAGGCTGTCGATGCGCAATGTTGGCATCCGCACGCCATCGTTGAGGATGGTGCCGATCAATTCGGCCAACGCGGCCGGCCGGTCGCCGGAACTGCCGATGGCTGTGGCCAGCGATGGGACCAGGTGATCGAACGGGTAGCCGACTTTCTGCCAGCGTTGGTGAATGTCGAGGAACGCTTCGATCTCGAGCATGGTGCGGATGCGACTGTCACGGGCACCCTTGTGCTTGCTCTTGAACAGCCAGCTGTAAACCTCTTGGCGCTCAAACTCACTGGCTTTGACGATCTGGCTGAACTTGGCGTCGGGGTTGTTCAGCAAGTAGCCGATCAACCACAGGTCCAGCGGGTGGACCTTGGCGATAAAGCCCTGGTCCGGCAGGTCGTAGGCGCCGGGGCCGTAGCTTTGATAGAGGCGGTCGAGGCGCTCATCGGTGAGTTTTTCGTTGAGCTTGTCGGTGCTTTTCACGCCTTTGAGGTGTGAGCGCACAAATAGGTTGAAGCTTTCCTGACTGGCTTGCGGCAGCAAGTAACGGTGCACGGCGGCCAGGCGCATGGCGGTGGGGTGCATGCCGTCGAGGAAGGTATCGAGTCGGGCTTCGGTGTCTTTGTTCTGATACTTCTTCCAGAACCGCAATAGGAACGAGGTGCCTTCGCGGTCGGCGAACTGGGCCAGGTATTCCTGACGGCGCGGGTCTCTGTCATCGCCGAGCAATTCGGCGCTGCTGTTGGGCCCGGAATAGGTGCTGTAGCGCACCAGGTCGCGCATCAGCCGAATGAACGGCAGGTTGATCGACTCACGTATGGCGTCGCGCAGGCTTGGCATACGGCCGTTGTCTTCATTGCGGAAGTTATGGAACACGTGCAGGCCGCCACCGGTGAAAAACGCCTCGCCGGGGCTGGCCGAGTATTTACGGTCCAGCGCTGCGCCAAGCATTTTCGGCAGGCTGCGGTCGGAGTTCTGGATCAGGTAATCGACGGCCCAACGGCTAATACGATCCTGCTCGGGAACCGGAGTTTTCTTCAGCTCGGCAACGGTCTTGTCGAGGTATTTATCGTGCAGCTCGGAGATGATCTGCAAGTACGTGGTCAGCACGCGCATCTTGGCGGTGGAGCCCAGTTCCAGTTTGCTGCCTTCGTTGATGTCGAAGGGTTGGTCGGTACTGTCGGTCTGTACCCGCACGCGCGAACCGTCCGGGGTCAATTCGAACAGGGTGAAGCTGTAGCGCACCTGAGTGGTACTGGTCGGCGTCAGCAGGCGTTCGCCGATCAGGCCGATCTGCCCGGCGAAGACAGGGTCGGCCAAGTGCTTGAGGTATTCGGTGGCCTGGGCCTGCAAATCGCTTTGCAAGGTGGTGGTGGCCGACAGATCGAGGCGGTCGAGGTCATACAGCGGACGGTTAAGCATCGAGGCCAAACGACTGCGGGCGGTGCTGATGCCTTTGTTGGTTTCGATCGGCTGGATGGTCGGTTGGGTCTGCCAGTCGCGGTAGGTCACCTGACTGGCCAGCGCGGCGGCGGCGAGCGGTGCATCGATGACGTTGTTCTGGGCGAGCAGGCGAATGTGGCTGTCGGTGAGGTCGGCCAGTTCTTCGTGGCCCTTGGTCAGGTAATGGGAAGGGCGGCGCTGGGCGATCATGAGCGAGAGCATTTCACGCAGTGCCAGGCCTTTTGCTGCCATGGTTTTTGGATCCGTGGCGGTGCTGGCCAGACTTTCATTGGCCTTGCTGAAATCGGCGCCGTACCAGACACGCAAGCCCTCGGCCATGCCATGCACTTCGCCGTGGCCGGGGACGGCCGATAGCGGCACGCTGTTGAGGTAGTCGCGCACCACATTTTGCCGCACCTCCAGCGTTTGCGGGCCGGGCTGATAGGCGCGCACGCTGGCGGAAATCATCTGCCGGATCTTCTCCGCTCCCGACACGGTCAAGCCGTCGGGTGAGTGGCGGTATTTCTCAAGCTGTGTCGCCAGGGTACTGCCGCCCGCCGACTGCCCCGGCATGTGCAACAGCTTGGCCACTTGGGACCACGCGGCCATGCCAAACCGTGGCCAGTCCACCGCCGGGTTGGCCAGGGGCTGCTGGGGGTCGAGCAGGAAGCGGTTTTCGATGAACAGCAAACTGTTGACCACCACCGGCGGGATCGATTCGAAGCTGGAATAGAGCTGTTGCGGATAGTTGAACTGGTACAGCGGAGCGGCGCGGCAATCGGTGATCGACAGCCCGGCCTGGATTTTCTCCGAATACGGTACGAACAAGCCGTGGTCGCTGTACTTCAGCAGCGCCGGGGAAAAGCGGGTTTGCGAGGCAATCACATAGTTACGCTTGATCAGCCGCGGCAGGAAATCCCCCATCGAGCTGTAGCCCAGCCGCAAATCGAACGGGCCGGCGCCGGGGTAGCGAATGGCGTCGCTGGGCCCGGGTTGCAGTTCGTAACTCAGGGACGCGGCAAATTTGCTGACTTCCCGGGCCTGAAACTTCGAGGTGCGCATTTCCTTGGCGGCAGCCAGGCCCAGCACGATCAGGATAATCAGCAGCAGCAACCAGAACGCCTTCCAGCCATGCTTGGAACGGCGGGGTTTTTCAGGTGGCGGCGCGTCATCCACACGTTCAGTTGGAACTTCGGTCTTGCTCGAATCGCTTTGCCATAACGCGCCCATAGTCGACTGATCCATTCACGCAGATTGATCGGACTTGTCTGAAGCTTAGACGGTGGTTGGCGATGGTGAAAAAATTGTGAACATAGAAATTTCGAAATGGCATGACTATTTTTGGGCTATGGGGCTTTGTTTCATGGCAGCTAATTCAGGTTTTTAAGTCGAACACTGTCCTGTGGCGAGCGAGCTTGCTCGCGCTGGGCTGCGAAGCGGCCCCTTTTTGTGAGCGCTGCGCACTCAAGCGGGAGCAAGCTCCCTCGCCACAATGAGGGGTAAACCTTGGGGGCAGTGTTCAAAGCCAACAGGCATCCCAGAGCGGGTAGTCGCCAATTTTCTCCACCAGCCCTGCGCGCAATGGATTGGCAACGATGTAGCGAGCGGATGGCAGGAGATCTTCACCATCGCGGATCGCCCGGTCGTGATAGCCGGTTTGCCAGAATGCGCCTTGAGTATCTGACGCTCGGTTGACGCTCAGTGTGCTGCGAGACTTGATGGCCTGCATGAGTTGGGCCAGGGAGCGCTGTTCGAGTTGCACCAGCCAATGAAAGTGGTCGGGCATGATGACCCAGGCAATCGAGTTGACCCATCGCTGCTCATGGGCTCGCCGGAGTTCAGCCACTAAGAGGCGCCCCAATCGCCAATCGCTGAATATTGGTCGGCGTTGATGCACGACCACAGTAATGAGATAGCCCCGCCCCTGCTCAGAGAAACGCCCGCGGCGCAATAAATGTGAGTTCGGATGTGGATGCATTCCATTGCGTCCTCTGGCAGTGACCTCAAATGACCCTAGCCCGCCACCTTCCTACTTGAAGCTGCAACTGCTGACTGAAAATTCCGAACTTGTTGAAGGAATCAATGTGACGACCCGTTCCTGTGGCGAGCGAGCTTGCTCGCGCTGGGCTGCGAAGCAGCCCCAAACCCATGTAGTCGCGGTGTGCCTGATAAATCACCATCACTGGGGTTTGCGCCTGCTGCGCAGTCGAGCGGGAGCAAGCTCCCTCGCCACAGGGTGTCATCGTCTGTAATGGTTGAGCTAGAGACTTCAGAGGGGTAAATACGACCTAGGTCTGAGCATGACGATGCACCAATGCTGTGCAATACTTGGCGCCGTTTCTACGGGTGATGACCGGGCATAAACCCAGGTAATGCCCCTCCGAAAACCGGGCTTTTGGCGGGACTTGTCGCTAAATGTTTTGGTTTATAGAGTGAAAATCCCTGCAATAAGCTTTTTATACTGCACGCCCGCTGATCTTGCAGGTTTTGTCCTACAAGACGGGTTTGCCCACGAGGCAGGCCCGGTTTCAGACAAGCAACGGCTTATCGGTCGACGCTTCGACACTCGGTGGTCACATCCAATAACAAGACGAGGTTGCACCCCTATGCCAGTTGGCAATCACCTGCCCCAAGGCGAGACCGCTCAGGGCGGCCCGCTCAAACGAGAACTCGGCGAACGGCATATTCGCTTGATGGCGCTCGGAGCCTGTATCGGCGTCGGCTTGTTTCTCGGCTCGGCCAAGGCTATTGAAATGGCCGGCCCGGCCATCATGCTGTCTTACATCATCGGTGGTCTGGCGATCCTGGTGATCATGCGCGCCCTCGGCGAGATGGCCGTGCACAACCCGGTCGCCGGTTCCTTCAGCCGTTACGCTCAAGATTATCTCGGCCCACTGGCAGGCTTTCTGACAGGCTGGAACTACTGGTTCCTGTGGCTGGTGACTTGCGTCGCGGAAATCACCGCCGTGGCGGTGTATATGGGCGTCTGGTTCCCCGAGGTGCCGCGCTGGATCTGGGCGCTGTCGGCGCTGATCAGCATGGGCACCATCAACCTGATCGCGGTGAAAGCCTTCGGTGAATTCGAATTCTGGTTCGCCCTGATCAAGATCGTCACCATCATTGCGATGGTCGTCGGGGGTGTCGGTGTGATTGCGTTCGGCTTCGGTAACGACGGTGTAGCACTGGGGATTTCCAATCTGTGGGCCCACGGCGGCTTCATGCCCAACGGCGTGCAAGGCGTGTTGATGTCGTTGCAAATGGTGATGTTCGCCTACCTCGGCGTCGAAATGATCGGCCTGACCGCCGGTGAAGCGAAGAACCCGCAGAAGACCATTCCCAACGCGATCGGCTCGGTGTTCTGGCGGATCCTGTTGTTCTACGTCGGTGCGTTGTTCGTGATCCTGTCGATCTACCCGTGGAATGAAATCGGCACCCAAGGCAGCCCATTCGTGATGACGTTCGAGCGTCTGGGCATCAAAACCGCCGCCGGCATCATCAACTTCGTGGTGATTACCGCAGCGCTGTCGTCCTGCAACGGTGGCATCTTCAGCACCGGCCGCATGCTTTACAGTCTGGCGCAGAACGGCCAGGCCCCGGCCGGTTTCGCCACCACCTCGAGCAATGGTGTACCTCGTCGCGCGTTGCTGCTGTCGATCTTCGTGCTGTTACTGGGTGTGCTGCTCAATTACATGGTCCCGGAAAAAGTCTTCGTCTGGGTCACCGCGATTGCCACCTTCGGCGCGATCTGGACCTGGGTGATGATCCTGCTGGCCCAGCTCAAATTCCGCAAAGGTCTGAGCGCCAGTGAACGTGCCGGTCTTAAATACAAGATGTGGTTGTACCCGGTGAGCTCCTACCTGGCGCTGGCGTTTTTGGTGCTGGTGGTCGGCCTGATGGCGTACTTCCCGGACACCCGCGTGGCGCTGTATGTAGGACCGGCGTTCCTGGTGCTGCTGACGGTGTTGTTCTACGTGTTCAAGCTGCAACCAACCAACGTGACGCAAGGCGCGGCGCGTTCGGTTTCTTGAGTGTGTAACGCCTGAAACGCAAAAGCCCCGGTCTTGATGATCGGGGCTTTTTGTTGCGGCACGTAGTTTACTGTGGCGAGCGAGCTTGCTCGCGCTGGGGCGCGCAGCGGCCCTAAATGCAGACACCGCAATCCTTCAGGTGTACAGCATCGACCGGATTACGACTGCTTCGCAGCCGAGCGGGAGCAAGCTCCCTCGCCACAAAAACCGGGCATCAATCAATTGACTGCCAAGGTTTGAACAGGCCGGGTCAACCGCTTGTTGAAATCCAGCCAGGCCCCCAACAACGCCATCAACCCGGCCCCCACCAGCGCGGTGAAGACCTGCATGACAAATCCATCGTCGGTCATGGCATTGACCATGTCCGCCAAAGGCGCCAACAGCACCCCCAGGCAGAAGACTTCCAGCGAATAACGGCCCATGCGGCAACTTTGCTGTGCCAGCCAGTTTTGCGTCCAGCCGCGACCGGGCAGCAACTTGGCGGTGACGTAGGCCAATGCCAGGAAATGCACCAGCCGCACCGGCGACAGGTCGGTCTTGCTGATCGGGTACAACAGATTGCTCAGGGCGGCCGGCATCACGGCGTCGTGTATGTCCGGCCAGCGCCAAGAGACGGTAATGACACCGGCCACCACCACGTATACCGCCGCACTGACAAACAACGGCTGGCGCATCAGCGGGCGAGTCTCGGGCAAGCGTGGTCGCTGCCCGTGGATCGCCGTGGCGCCGCCAAGCACAAACAGCAATTGCCAGACGACGGGGTTGAAGTACCACACGCCATCCTTGATCGCCGCCAGGTTCCAGCCGAACCACGGCGCCAACAGGTACACGGTCAACGACACGGCCACGACCGCCCAGGCTTTGCGCACCAGCATCGGCAGCACCAACGGCAAACCCGCCAGCAGCACGATGTACAGCGGCAACGGGTCCATAAGGTTCGGTTTAAAGCGCAGCAGCAACTCATCCACCAAGGCCTGCTGAGGATTGGTGATGAAGTGGTGCATGCCCATTTCTTCCACTAGGTCGCGGGTTTCCACATGGCTGTTGGCGAAGAACACAATGCCCATCAGCATCGCCAGCAGGAAGATATGCACCACGTAAAGCACCCAGGCGCGGCGCAGGATCTTCACGCAAGCGATCAGGTAACCATCGCGCGCAAGGATCTTGCCGTAGGCCAGGACTGCCGCGTACCCGGCGAGGAACACGAAGATTTCGGCTGCGTCGCTGAACCCGAAGTTACGCGGGGTAATCTGGCCGAGGGGGTTATGCGGCACGTGATCCCAAAAAATGAAGATCAGGGCCAGGCCTCGAAAAAAGTCGATTCGATGATCGCGTTCAGACGTCATGACTGAGGGCTCTTGAACGGGTGTTGAGTTAGGAGTGGAGCGCTGCGCAAAAGGTGCATGCCGCACGTCGGCGGCGCGCAGGGTGCCGTGGTTGGCCGCTAATTGCAAAGGCGGGATATTTCGGGATGTCTCCGGGTATTGCCCGGCTACGCCGTCTGTCTAAAAACCGGTGATGTATGCCCGGCGCCGGGTTCAAAGTTTCATGGCTTGAGCGTGGGCACCCCAAGGGGCACGGGCATGAGGATCGGCGAATGGCTCGACAGAGAACTCGGCGGCCGTCGGGTCTGGCTGTTCTTTGTGTTCGCAACCTTTGCCTACGTCCTGCCGCTGATCCTCGCTGATTATTCCTACATCGATGACAACTGGCGCTCACTGGCCGCCGGTTTGGGCTGGGCCGGGGAGGGGCGGTTATTCACACAGCTGTTTTACAACGCGATGACCTTCAGCGGTGCAGCGCCGAACATCTTCCCGTTACCGTTGTTGATTGCCTCGTTGGCCATGGCCTGGGCATTGACCCGCCTGACCTTCCATTACTTTGCCGAGCCGAGGTTATCCCACTGTCTGGTGGTGCTCGCGCTCTGGTACAACCCGTTTTTTCTGCAAAACCTTTCCTATCAATACGACGGGCCGGCCATGGTCTTGAGCCTGGTGGCCGTGATCTTCGCGATCACCTTTCGCAGCGCCTCCCGCGTCCAGCAATGGATCGTGCCTGCGTTGCTGATTGCGCTGGCCATCGGGCTGTACCAAGTCAGCATCAATGTGTTTTTCGGGCTGTGTTGTCTGGAGTTGCTGCGATTCGCGAATGACCGGCGCCCCTGGCCCGAGTGGTACCGCTTGATCGGCTGGAAACTGGCGCAAACGGGGCTGGCCTGGTTGATCTACGGCGCTACGGCTTACGCCTACATGAATCAGAGTCGCACCCTGTTGCTGAACTGGACGGCGGATCCTCTGCTGCAAGCCGAAATCAACGCGGGCCGGGTGCTGGAAAAAGTCATGCTGTTGTTCCACGGCGGATTCGCTTGGGTGTTTGCCGCGTTGTTGCTGTGCGCGGCTGCCGGCAGCGTTCAAGTGGGACGACGCCTGCTTGAGCGCCGGGAGGCGGGGCAGAAGAAAGCCCTGATCGGCGTGCTGTGTCTGCTGATCGTGCCCGCTACCGTGGTGTTGGTATCGGGTATCGCACTGTTATTTCGCGACTTCAATGAAGGCGCCCGAACCTTTATGGGCTTTGCCGTGCTGATGTTGCTGCTGTTCTACCTCAGTCATCTGGTGCTGGCCGCTGTGCATGAACGACTGCCGTTGCTGCTATTGATTCCGCTGCTGGCCATGCTGTCGTTGTCCTTCGCCTACGGGCGGGTGCTGATGGTGCAGAAGACCTTCGCCAACAGCGCGCTGTATGCCCTGAGCTACGACATTGCGTCGCGCCCGGCACTGCGCGATGCCAAACGTATTTATATGTCGGTGACGTATTCCGATCACTGGCTGTCGGGCGCCGCCGGTTCATTCAAACAGATGCCGGTGTTGCGCTATTTGCTCAACACCGACTACTACATGCTGGCCGAAAACCTGCCGAAGGTCGGCATCACCAACGTGGTCGCCGAGAGAGAGCGGCGCAACGCGACGCGGGTCGGCTATCAAGGGTTTGTGCCGCTGGTGGATAGCCAGTACTACCGCATTTATCTGCTGGGGGATTACGGTTTTATCGTCATGAAAGAGCCGGCGCCGATCACTGCGCTGCGCTGGTGAGTCGTGACCGTCTGTCAGGAACAACAGCCGCCCTGTAACTTCTTACAGTAGACGGCTCCCGCTCATGATTTTAGTTTGACAGACTCCTGAAACGGCGACGCAGCAAGGGACCAGCATGAAAGCCTTTTGGAAAGGATTCTCCACTTACACGGTGGTCGGGCTGGCCAATGCGATTATTCATTGGCAGCTATTCTTTGTGCTCACCACCGCTGCTGAATTCAGTCAGGCAGCCAGTAACTTTGCGGCGTTTTGCGTCGCTGCGTCGTTTTCGTTTTATGTGAATGCGCTGTACACCTTCGATGGCAAGGTGTCGCTGTACGGGTACTTGCTGCTTATTGGTTTTATGGGGGCGATGAGCTACGGCATCGGGCGTCTGGCTGATGAGTGGCGACTTCATGGAATGGTAACGGTGACGTCGTTTTCGTTATTGAGTCTGGTATGCGGGTTCTTTTTTTCGAAGTTCTTTGTGTTTCGTAGTGACGAAATATGAAGCGATCATTTATTTCCCTGCACTCAGGCACAGAAAGTACAGCTTGGCTGTTGATCATCCTGCTCGCATCCATGGTGCGTTTTCATAATATTAATCTTCCGTACTTCTGGACCGATGAAGCCTTTTCGGCGTTGGTGAGCGTTTTATCACCGCAGGCGATCTGGTTTCATATGGGGCATGAAGTGCATCCACCGCTTTATTTTCTGCTACTGCATTTATGGATTTCCGTTTTTGGCGACAGCGTCTTGGCCATTCGTTCGCTGAGTGCCGTGGCGGGTGTGGCAACGGTCGCTCTGGGGATGTGGTTGATGCGGATGATCAGCACGCCGAAAACGGCGCTGCTCGCCGGTCTTTTGATTGCGCTGTTGCCGATCTCCGTTCGTTACAGTCAAGAAGCGCGGATGTACACGCTGGAGGCCGTCTGGTTGTTGGGCGCCACGATTGCCCTGGTTTATTGGTTGAAGACTCCGCGCAATCGATATCTGGTGGTCTATGGGCTATTGATGACCGCCGCTCTGTATACCCACTACCTGGCGATTTTATGTGCGCTGTCTCACTTCCTGTATCTGGTGATGTTGAGGTTTGAACGGGACGAAACCCTGCACTACCTGTCGCGACCGATGCTGTGGGTGACCTACACAGGCATTTCCCTTCTTTACATCCCGTGGCTGATCAGCCTGGTGGATGAGGTCTTTGTCCACACCGAGCAGTTAAAGATCGGCGGCGATATTTTCTGGATTCCGGCACTGGCGCCTTACACCTTGCCTTCTTCGATCTGGAAGTTTTTAACGTTACGCAGTAACGAAGAGTTACCCGCGACGTTTTACCTGTTGCTTCCTATTCTGGTGGCGCTGGCTGCTGTCTGGGTGGCGATCAAGGAAAACGGTCGGTGGAAGTTCGGTTTTCTATTACTGATCTATACGCTTTTTCCGGTATTGGCCGTTGCCTTGATCTCGTTCAAGTTCCCGATGTTCGTCGAGCCTTACATGGTCTTTGCCGCCATGGGCATACCCATGATATTGGCGCTGGCCATCGCGAGAGTGGCGCGTCGACATTTAGTGCTGGCGATCGTTTTCGCCTGTGCGCTGGTGAGTATTCAGTGCGCGGGGTTGGCCACTCTTTATCAACAGCGTGATGAACTGGATGATCCGCGCAATGAAGCGAGCCATCCGCTGGACGACATGGTGGCGCGTATCAACGAGAGCGCCATTGCTGGCGACAGTATTGTCGTTGATGGCGGTTATTGGTGGTTGACCGTGGCGTACTACAGTCGCGCCGGGATTTCCCCCTTGCTGTATGACCCCCCTATGGGTGACACCACCGACAACCGACCGAATGGCTATGGTGCGTCTACCTTGATTTATCAGGATCGCGACAAGGTCTTTCTCGAAGACCTTGGTCAGTTACCGACGAGTGTAAATCGGGTGTGGTGGATAACCGGAACGGCCTTGGTGGACGACAAAACCCGGTTTCCGGCCAATTGGAAGTGTTTGATTGTTGAGGATGCGGGGGATATGGAGTTGCGGCTTTATGCAGTTGGGCCTTTTTCAACGGATGCGGGACATGAGTGTTTAACTCATTAAGTTTCTGAAGTGTGCGGCTCAAAAGAAATGAGCCGCTGTACATAACATGGACTATTGCCAGATGAAATATTTTGCTGCTTATCGGGTCGAGCATCCTGGCTTTTTACTTGAAGCATCGGGCCTTGTTGCCATAGTGATCCTGGCGCTGATCGTGCGATTTCACGGTATTGCGGTGCCGTCAGTCTGGTATGACGAGGCCTTCAGTCTACTCATTTCAAAAGAAGAACCCGTGCAAATATGGGCTATTACTGCGTGGGACGTTCATCCACCGTTGTATTACATCCTGCTGCATTATTGGCTGATGATATTTGGTGATAATGCTGTTTCCGCCCGCTCGCTGAGCGTGGTGGCCGATGTCGTCACGCTGTTACTTTGCATTAAGTTGATGAGTCTGTTTACGACGCGCAAGGCAATGTGGATGGCGGCATTATTGTTGGCGTTGCTACCGATGTCAGTTCGCTACAGCCAGGAAATTCGTATGTATGCCCTGCTGGGGTTCTGGCTAATGGGGGCAACCGTAGCATTGGTGTGTTGGTGCCAGGCTCCAGATAGAACGCGCTTTGCGATTATCTATGTGTTGCTGATGACTGCCGCTTTCTATACGCATTACTTTGCGGCGCTGTGCGTCATGGTGCATTGGCTTTATTGGTGGCAGTCGCGAAGTATTTCAGGCGCAGGGCTGGCTGCTCGTTCATGGATATTGGCCAACGCTGCCATTGTCGTGTTGTTTGTGCCGTGGTTACCGTATGTCATCGATCAACTGAGAGCAGGCCCATCACTAGGCTGGATACCACCTGCGACTTGGCAATCGATATTGACCATCGTCTGGCAGTTCATGGTCATGAAAGGTCCGGTGACTGATTCGTCATTCTGGGGTGTTTTATCGACAGTTCTGATCATTATCTGTTCGGCAAGGATCTTGTTGAAGGATCGTATCAAGCCTCGTTTTAGTGTGTTGTTGGTCGGCTATTTTTTTGTGCCGGTTCTAACGGTCTTTTTGGTCGCCTTGTTCAAGCCGATATTTGTTCCCAGATACCTTGGGTTTGCGGCTGTCGGATTGCCGTTAATCATTGCGACTGCGCTAGCCTCCTGGTGGCCGGTACGACGAGCCCTTGTTATTGGGCTTATGGCGTTTTTTCTCATAGGGGAGATACAAGGCGTGTCGGCCATCTACGGGCAAACGGATGATTTGAATGGGAGTAGCGTGCGTAAGACCATGGGGCTGGAGGGGGTAGCGGCTCACATAAGCCGGGATGCTCGACCAGGCGACGAGATAGTGTTCGACAGTTTTTTTTGGTATCTCCCGTTTATGTACTACAACACAACAGGTATCCAGCCGAGGTTCTACATCAGGTCGGCACAGGAGATGCTCACTTTGCTGTCGCCCGGTCATGGTGCTCTGGCACTCATTCCACAGCGTTCGAAATGGATGTTTTTCCATGATGTTGCTGTACTGAAACAGGGTGACAGGAGAGTCTGGTGGGTCACTGATCTGCCTCATTCAGCCGATGAGGAGTTGTTTGGCAAGGACTGGAGATACGTACAAGGCTTCAAGGACCGCAAGATTGAAGCCCGTCTGTACGTCCTCGACTCAACGGCCACCCCCACGGAGGATGGCGTTCAAGAAGGTCTTACGCAGCAACAACCTCACTCGGCTCAAAACTATCCGCCCGCGCCATCTGCCACATCCGCGAGTAAAACTCGCCATTCACTTCCCCGGTGAGCAATTCCCCCGGTTTCAAAAACACATGCAACTGCGAGAACAATTTGATCTCGGTCGCCGACATGCGCCGCACCAGATGCTTGGCCGACAACTGCGAAGGATGTTCCAAACCCGCCGCCGCCAGCATTTCCGCCAGAGCCTTCAACGTATTGCGATGGAAGTTGAACACCCGCTGAGCCTTGTCCGGAACCACCAGCGCACGTTGGCGCAGGGTGTCCTGGGTGGCGACGCCGGTCGGGCATTTGTTGGTGTGGCAGCTTTGCGACTGGATGCAGCCGATGGCGAACATGAAGCCCCGGGCGGAGTTGGCCCAGTCGGCGCCGATGGCCAGGACGCTGGCGATGTCGAAGGCGCTGACGATTTTGCCGCTGGCGCCGAGTTTGATCTTGTCCCGCAGGTTCAGGCCCACCAGCGTGTTGTGGACGAACAACAGGCCTTCGCGCATCGGCACACCGATGTGGTCGGTGAATTCCACGGGCGCAGCGCCGGTGCCGCCTTCTTTGCCGTCGACGACAATAAAGTCCGGGAGAATGCCGGTTTCCAGCATGGCCTTGGCGATGCCCATGAATTCCCACGGGTGACCCAGGCAGAACTTGAAGCCCACCGGTTTGCCGCCGGACAGTTCACGCAGTTGCTGGATGAAATGCATCAGTTCGATCGGCGTGGAAAACGCGCTGTGGCGTGACGGCGAGATGCAGTCTTCGCCCATCATGATGCCGCGGGTTTCGGCGATTTCCTTGGTGACCTTGTGCTTGGGCAAGATGCCGCCGTGGCCGGGTTTCGCGCCTTGGCTCATTTTGATTTCGATCATCCGCACTTGCGGGGTTTGTGCCTGGGCGGCGAAGCGTTCCGGGTCGAAGCGGCCGTCGGCGGTGCGGCAGCCGAAGTAGCCGCTGCCCAGTTCCCACGTCAGATCGCCGCCATTTTCCCGGTGATAGGCGCTGATGCTGCCTTCACCGGTGTCGTGGGCGAAGTTGCCGAGCTTGGCACCCTGGTTCAATGCGCGAATGGCATTGGCGCTCAGAGAGCCGAAGCTCATGGCCGAGATGTTGAACACCGAGGCCGAGTACGGCTGGGTGCACTGCGGGCCGCCAACCATTACCCGGAAACTGCTCGGGTCGCTCAATGGTGCCGGGCGCATCGAGTGGCCGATGAACTCGAAACCTGACTGATAGACGTCGATCAGCGTGCCGAACGGTTTGTCGGCGCTTTCGTTTTTGGCCCGTGAATAGACCAGCGAACGCTGGGCCCGGGAGAAGGGCAGGGCGTCGCTATCGGATTCGAGCAGGTATTGGCGGATTTCCGGGCGAATGCCTTCTACCAGATAACGAATGTTGCCGAGGATCGGGTAATTTCGGCGCACCGCGTGGGGGCTTTGCATCAGGTCGAAGATGCCGACCAGGCTGAGGATGCCGGTGACGGCGGTGATCGGCCAGAGCCAGTCGTGCTCCAGAAAGGGCAGGCTGGCGAGGGTGAATATCACGCAGACGGCAAAGAAGGCGTAGCGGCTCAGGAGTGACAGGCTCATACGGTTTCCCTGGGTTCGGACTCGGTCATTGTTTGGCAATGCTGCATCTTGCTTTTTGTGGCGAGGGAGCTCTGTGGTGAGGGGGCTTGCCCCCGTTGGAGTGCGAAGCACTCCCAGCATTCCTTCAGGCAACCGCATCAATTGGTTTCACGACTGCTTCGCAGCCGAACGGGGGCGAGCCCCCTCGCCACAATGGTTTTGCCCGAAATTACGGTTAACCATTTCAGGCATTCTGCGCCTGGAGAAATATCGAAAACAGCTCGGATTGGGATTTGATCCCCAGCTTGCTGTACATGTGTTTCTTATGGACTTTCACGGTTTCGACGGAGATTTCCAGCTTACGGGCGATTTCTTTACTGGAGCAACCGCTGAGCATCAATCGCCCGACATCCAGCTCCCGAGCGGTCAACTGCGCACCTTTGAGTTGCTGCACCGAGGCTTCCAGCTGTACCCGCCAGTCGACCTGCGGTGGTGCCGGCGCCAGGGCCACGACTTCGTTGATTTCATAGGGCAGGCGCTGGCGTAACAAACCCAGCACCCACGGCTGGATCAGCGACAGCAACGCAATCTGCTGGCCACTGAAGCGCTGCTTGCTGCCCAGCGACAGGCACAGCGTGCGGTCGCCTTCGAGTTGGCAATTGAACTGGATTTCGTCGGCCACCACATTCAGACGAAAGTAGCGCTGGTAATACTCGGTCAGCTCGAAGTGCTCGGGGGCCACTTCCGACAGGCGATAGAGCCCGGTGCGCGATTGTTCGCGGCAGGCGATGTAGAACGGGTCGAGCAGGTACAAACCGCGCAGGTAATCCTGGAACAACTGATCGGGGCTGCCGTCCTCGCCCGGGCATTCGGCGAACACCAGCGGGTGCTGATCGGCGCTGAAAAGCAGCGCCACCCAGCTGTCGAAGGTCACGTATTGATCCAGTAACCGGACAAGCTGCGTCCAGAAATTCGGCTTGTCGAGGGCGTCGATCAGTTGCCCCACCGAGCGGTGCCAGGCGATGTCATCCAGCGAGAGTGTCATGCATCTACCCCTATCGGGTTACCCCAGCCGCGTAATTCCCTGGCCGGTTGCTTGCTGCGCATACTGGCGCACAGACACCGACCGGGCAATCTTTCTGCATCCCCGGCGCACATAACAAGGAATACCCATGAAGGTCGAACTCGCCCAATTGGCGGGCCGTGACAACGACACGGCTTACAACCTCGAACGCGCACTGGCGGCGATTGCTGCCTGCGCCGTCGACACGCAACTGATCATGTTCCCTGAAGGCCACTTGATGGGCTTTGCGTCGGAAGAGACCGCGGCCCAGGTCGCCGAAGCGCTGGATGGCCCGACCGTCAGCGCGGTGATTGATGCGGCCCGCGAACGCAAGGTTGCGGTGGTCGTCGGCATGGCCGAGAACGACAACGGCCGGTTCTACAACACCACGCTGCTGATTACCCCCGAAGGCATTGCCCTGCGCTATCGCAAGACGCATTTGTGGGCGTCGGATCGCGGCGTCTACGAGGCCGGTGATCGCTACGCCACTTGTCTGTGGAACGGGGTGCGGGTCGGCCTGCTGATTTGCTACGACATCGAATTCCCCGAAACCGCCCGCGCTTTGGCGCAACTGGGCGCTGAGCTGCTGCTGGTGACCAACGGCAACATGGACCCGTACGGCCCGACTCACCGTACCGCGATCATGGCTCGCGCCCAGGAAAACCAGGCGTTTGCGCTGATGGTCAACCGGGTGGAAGCGGGTGATGGCGGCTTGTTGTTTGCCGGCGGCAGCGCGTTGGTGGATCCGCTGGGCACGTTGCTGTTCGAGGCCGGGCGGGAGGAGGGACAGTTTACGGTTGAACTGGACCTGAATCAGTTGACGGCGGCTCGGCAGGATTATCGCTACCTGGACGATCAGCGGCTGAAGTTGCCCGGGGAGATTGTTGAGCATGCTTCGGGATTGCGGGAGCTGCTGATTCCTTCGAACTGATCCGGATTCTGTGTCGATTGGACTGACGCTTTCGCGAGCAAGCCCGCTCCCACAGGGGATCTTCAGCGGACATGCAATTTGTGAACGACATAAATCAAATGTGGGAGCGGGCTTGCTCGCGAAGAGGCCCTGACAGACGACACACCTGCTGGACCGTTGAACCCAGAACAACAAAGCAACACCCGTAACTTGCGCCGAACTCGGCTCTGCCATAAATCTAATAAATTCGGAGTAGTCGCTCATGGCTCGTTTGCAACGCACCCTGTCATTGGGTTCGGTGGTGCTGTTTGGCATCGCCTACATGACGCCGATCATTGTGCTCGGCACCTTTGGCATTCTCGCTCAATCCACCGCCGGCATGGTTCCGGCCGCTTATCTGGCGGCGCTGGTGGCGATGTTCTTCACCGCCATGAGCTACGGGCGCATGGCCGCCGCGTTCCCGGTCGCTGGCTCGGCCTACAGTTATGTGCGCAAAGCCATCAGCCCGAAACTCGGGTTCATCGCCGGTTGGGCCGTGTTGCTCGACTACCTGTTCCTGCCGATGGCGATCTGGCTGATCGGCGCCGCTTACCTCAACTCCGCGTTCCCGGCGGTGCCGCAGTGGATCTGGGTGTTGGCGTTTATCGGCATCACCAGCGCGATCAACATCGTCGGCCTGAAGCTGGCCAACGGCATCAACGCCTTGCTGATGCTGGTGCAAGCGCTGGTGCTGATTGCCTTCGTCGTGCTGTGTATCCATTACATCGGCGGCGATGCGAGCACACCGCTATGGACGGTCAAACCATTCTTCAACGGCGACATGCAGATGCCGCTGATCATGAGCGGCGCAGCCATCGCCTGCTACTCATTCCTCGGCTTTGACGCGGTCAGTACCCTGACCGAAGAAACCCGCGACCCGCGCCGCACCATCCCACGGGCGATCATGCTGATTACCCTGATCGGCGGCTTGATATTTGTCGGTGTGTCGTACTTCGTGCAGATCGCCCATCCGGCGTTCCAGTTCGATAACGTCGACTCGGCGGCCTATGAGATTGCCCGCAACATTGGCGGCGACTTGTTTGTGTCGATCTTCCTGATCGGCCTGATCGTCGGCCAGTTCGCCTCGGGTCTGTCGGCCCAGGCCAGCGGTTCGCGGTTGCTGTTCGCCATGGGCCGCGACGGTGTGTTGCCCAAGTCGTTCTTCGGCACCTTGCATGAGAAGTTCGGCACGCCGGTCAACAGCATTTTGCTGTGTGCAGTGGTGGCCTTGCTGGCGCTGAAACTGGACGTGACCACCTCGACCTCGTTCATCAACTTCGGCGCGTTCCTGGCCTTCAGCCTGGTGAACCTGTCGGTGATCTTCCATTACTGGATCGCTGGCGAGAAGAAAGGCCCGCGTGAACTGGTGCTGTTCCTGGTGTTCCCGTTCATTGGGTTGGTTGCGGACCTGTGGCTGATGGTCAGCCTCGATCACCTGGCGATTTACCTTGGCCTGAGCTGGCTGGCGATTGGCGTGGTGTACCTGGCCGTGCTCACCGGCGGGTTCCGTCGTCAGCCACCGGAAATGGATTTCCAGGAAGCCACATAAACCCAACCTGTTGCATGACCCTGTGGGAGCGAGCTTGCTCGCGATTGGGCCGTGTCAGTCAACATTTATAGTGACTGACATTCCGCTATCGCGAGCAAGCTCGCTCCCACATTTGATTTATGTTTCCCACATTTAATCGGGGTTCAGGCAGCGGCTTTGGTTTGGTGCACCGGCAACTCGACTCTGAAGGTTGTGCCAGCGCCGACTTCACTGCGCACCGAAATATCCCCGTGATGTTTTTTCACGATCCCGTACGACAGTGACAACCCAAGCCCGGTGCCTTGGCCAATCGGTTTGGTGGTGAAAAACGGGTCGAATATCTTCTGCAAGCACTGCGGCTCAATGCCAGACCCGGTATCGGCAACTTCAATCCAGACGGTTTCCCCCTCAAGCCCGGTACGCAGGGTGATGACTCCGCGTTCCGGCCCGATAGCCTGCGAGGCGTTGACGATCAGGTTCATGATCACCTGGTTGATTTGCGACGGCAGGCACTCGATCTCCGGCAGCACCTGATACTCCTTCACCACGTCGGCCTTGTACTTGAGTTCGTTGGCGACGATGTTCAGGGTCGATTCGATGCCTTGTTGCAGATTGGCCCACTGCCATTCCTGGCTGGAATCCACCCGGGAGAAATCCTTCAGGTCCTTGACGATCTGCCCGACCCGGCTGATGCCGTCCTTTGACTCTTTGATCAGCAGCGGAATGTCCTCACGCAGGAACTCCAGCTCGACGCGTTCGCGCAGCACATTAAGCCGCTCGATCACCTCGGGTGAAGTAATCGACGCTTCGGCTCCTCGATACGCATCGAGCATTTCCTGCAGTTGTTTGAAGTAGCCGTCCAGACAGCCGAGGTTGGAAGAAATGAAACCGATAGGGTTGTTGATTTCATGGGCGACACCGGCGGCCAGTTGCCCCAGCGAAGCGAGTTTTTCCGATTGCACCAGTTGCGATTCAAGCTGTTTGCGTTCGTCGATTTCCCGTTGCAGTTCCACGCTGGCCTCTTTGAACTGCCGGGTCCGGCGCTCAACCATCTGCCCCAAATGGTCCATCTGCACGCTGGCCCGCTCGGTCATGTCCCATTTGGTCAGCAGGGTATTGGCCATCTGCTGGACTTCAATATTGTCGAACGGTTTTTTCAGGATCAGTAGCCGGTCATGGGCCTGCAAACGGTCCAGCAGTTCATCCCACGAATAATCAGAGTAGGCGGTACACACCACCACTTGCAGGCGCGGGTCTTCCTGCCACAGGTATTCGATGGTTTGTGCACCGTCCCAGCCGTCGGGCATGCGCATGTCGACGAAGGCCATGGCGTAGGGACGGTTTTCCTTCAGGGCGAATTTAAGCTTGCCCAGGCCTTCCTGGCCGCCGAACGCCGAGTCCAGTTCGAACAATGCGCTGGCGGATTTCGCTGCGGCGCCGAACAGTGCGGCCTCCATCTCATCCAGTTCCACGTGTTGCACCGGGTTCGGGGTGAGGATCTTGCGAAAGTCCACGTGGATGGACGGTGTGTCATCGATCAACAAAATGCGTCGATTCGAAGGTTCGCTCATGCGTCACCTGCTACGGTTTTCAGGGGGATCTGCAAGGTGAACTGTGCGCCTTTGCCCGGCCCGTCGCTGTGGGCGGTCAAGTGTCCGTTCATCTCGATGGCGGCCAGGGCGCAGCTGTGCAGGCCGAAGCCGTGGCCTTCCTTGCGGGTGGTAAAACCGTGGGCGAAGATCCGTGTCATGTTCTCCTCCGGGATCCCTTCACCGTCGTCCTTGACGCTGACTTGCAGGGTGGCGTCGTCGACGATTTTCACCCCCAGGGTCATCTGGCGCGGGCGGTTGCTCAGGTCGGACATAGCGTATTTGGCGTTGCTGATCAGGTTGATCAGAATCAGCAGCAGCCGATGCTTGTCGCCCATCACCCGCGGCACTTCGCTGTACTCCTTGACCACCGTGACATGGTGCCGGGTCAGGGCGCCGGAGTTCATGCGCAGGGCGTCCTCCAGCAGTTCGCTGATGTGCAGCGGCTCCATCAGGCTGTTGGCGCCTGCGTAGGACTGCTGGGTGGCGACGATGTCCTTGATGTGGTCCACGCTTTTGGTCAGTTGCGCCAACTCGTCGGTCATGCCCTGTTGTTCGAGGGCAATGGCGTCCACCAGTTGATTAAGGTAACCGGGCAGCAATTTACCCTTTGCATCCTCGGTTAGAAAACTGCCCAGGTCCGTCGGGTGCTCGTTGATCAATTGCATCGCCTTGCTCAGCCCCAGGGCCTTGCTGCTGCGCAGTTTGCGGGTGACCAGATCGGCGGAGATGTTCACGCTGTTGAGCACGTTGCCGACGTTGTGCAGCACGTTGGTGGCGATCTCGGCCATGCCGGCCTGGCGCGCGGTGTCGAGCAGTTCGCTCTGGGTATCCTTGAGTTCCTGGGTGCGTTCTTCGACGCGTATCTCCAGCTCTTCGTTGGCGGTTTGCAGGGCTTTGTTGACGCGATTGATCTCGGTGAAGCTGCGCATCAAGCGAATCGCCAGGTACACCAGCACCAGCACCAGCAACGTCGAGAACACCAGCATGTATAAGTGATAGCGCTGATAAACCGCGTCGGCCTGTTGCTGATCCTTGTTCAACAGGCCGGTGATGTCGTCCAGGCGTTCGGCCACGGGAACGGCTTCAATGTTGTCCAGCAGCCGGTTGACGATCGGTTGTTCGCGCAGGATCAGTGCGATGTGGTTGCTCAAAATGTCGATCGGCTCGTGGAACGGCTCCGGCAGCCGCGTTTTGTTCACCCCCAGTTTGTTCAGGCCTACCAGAATGTCGGCGGCCCTGTCGTCAGAGGTGACCTGGGCAAATTCCAGGCTGCTGAGCAGCAGGTCATAGGTGTCGGTGGCGATGTTCTGCAGTTGCAGTTTGTCGCCATCCACCAGTTCGGCCAGGGGTTGCTGGATGTCGTCCTCGGCAGTGGGCAAAAACGCCAGGGAGTTGCGCAGCACCGCGTTGTGGGATTTGAACTGTTCCACCAGCCGGGTCTTTTCCTGGATGGCGGCCAGGTAGGCGTCATGGCTGGTTTTCCACATGGCCGCGTCATTGCGCCCGTGGCCCGACTCCATGCTGTCGAACCGCTCCCACAGTTCTGTCATCTCGGTCAGCGGTGTGACCAGCGGATCGTAGTTGTGATAGATGGTGATCCTGGCCTTGAGAATCTCGGTTTCCCATTGCGCGTTGAGCTGTTTCATCCGGCCGATCAAATCCCGGGAGTCGGTGTAAGTCGAGGTCTGGTCGGAGCTGGATTTGAGGTACAGGAACAACAGGATTGAGGCCAGGGCCAGCGCCACAAAACTCAGCAAGGCCATGCTGCGACGTCGCGACATTTTCATAGCGGCTTGCCCTCCCATTCACCGGTCAGGGTCTTGAGGAACAGGATGATCAGTGCCTTGTCATCGGCCGAAGGCACACGGCCGAGCTGGTACTTGAACATCACATCCACCGCCTCTTCGAGGGTTTTCGCCGAGGCGTCGTGGAAGTACGGTGCGGTCACGGCGACGTTACGCAAACTCGGGACCTTGAACACGTTGCGGTCCTCTTCATCCTTGGTCACCAGGTATCGTCCCAGGTCGGACTCGGTGAGGTTGCCCCGGGCCTGGAAGTAATCGCCCATGACCCCGAATTTCTGGAACATGTTGCCGCCGATGTTCACCCCTTGATGACAGGAAATGCAGCCGTAATCCTTGAAGCGCAGATAACCGTACTTTTCGTCGAGGGTGAGAATGTCGGTGTTGCCCAGCAGGTATTGATCAAAGCGCGAGTTGGCGCTGAGCAGCGTGCGCTCGTAGCTGGCCAGGGCGTTTTGCACATTGCCCATGGTCACGCCGTCCGGGTAGGCATTGGCGAACGCGGTTTTATAGGTCGGGTCGGTGGCCAGCGTCTGCACCACGTGCTCCCAGTTGCTGCCCATTTCGCTGGGGCTCTGCACCACTTCGTGGACCTGGGTTTCCAGGGTGTCGGCCCGGCCATTCCAGAACTGACGGAAGTTCAGGGTGGCGTTGAACACCGAGGGGGTGTTCATGGCGACCGGTTGGCCGTTGAAACCGATGGAAAACGGTTTGTTGTCGGCGCCGCCGGTTTCCAGACGATGGCAGCTGGCGCAGGACAGGCTGCCATTGACCGACAAGCGCGGCTCATTGAACAACTGCCGGCCGAGTTCGACCCGCAGCGGATTTTGCTGTGGCGCGGCGGGTAACGGTTTGAGCGGTTCGTCCAGCGGAGCGCCGGTGGCGGTCAGGGAGATCGCCAACAATAAAATCGCAAGCAAGTGGGCACGATAGGGCGACATCGGTTATTTCCTTGGCGGTTGGCCTGTGTGTCGTGGCGCGTCGCTTATGTCTGGGCAGATGGAAGTGGTTTCACTGACATCAAATAATGTGCAAACGCATCCGGTGCCACAGCTTTGCTGAAGTAATAGCCCTGGCCTTCCTCGCAGTGGTGAGCCTTGAGGAAATCCAGCTGTTCGAGGGTCTCCACGCCTTCAGCGATAACGGTCAGTTTGAGGCTCTTGCCCAGGCTGATGATGGCGTTGACGAGGGCGGCATCACTGCTGTCGCGGCTCAAGCCGCGAATGAACGACTGGTCGATTTTCAGCACGTCGATGGGAAACCGTCGCAGGTAGCTCAGGCTGGAATAACCGGTACCGAAGTCATCGATGGCCAGTCGCACGCCCAAGGCCTTGATCCGGTTCAGGGCGGTCACGGTGGCGTCGATGTTCTGCATCAACACCCCTTCAGTGATTTCCAGCTCCAGCAGCGTCGGATCCATACCGGTCTGCTTCAATATCTGTTCGATGACATCGACAAAGTCGCGCTGCCGGAAGTCGATGGCCGACACGTTCACCGAGATGCAGATTTTCGGCAGCCCGGCCTCTTGCCAGATACACGCCTGCCGACAGGCCTGGGCCATCACCCATTTGGTCAGCGGCACAATCAAGCCGCTGTCTTCGGCCACGGCGATGAAATCCGATGGGTAGACCCAGCCTTGCCCGGGTTTTTTCCAGCGGATCAGCGCTTCGGCGCCGACCACCTGGCCACTGCTCAGGTCCATTTTTGGTTGGTAATGCAGCACAAATTCATTGCGTTCCAGGGCCAGGCGAATGCCCGATTCAATGCTCTGTTGTTCCCGGGCACGCTGGTTCATTTCGTCAATGAAAAAGCTGAAATCGTTCGGGCCGTTTTCCTTGACGTTGCGCATCGCGGTTTCGGCTTTCTTGATCAGCACGATGGCGTCCAGGCCATCCTCGGGGTAAATGCTGATCCCCAGGCTGGCGGTGACGCTCAGGTCGTGGCCGGCGATATGCTGGGGAGTACGGATGGCATTCAAGAGTTTTTCGGCGATGCCCTTGGTCTGCTGTGGATGGCGAACGTCCGCGAGGATCACCACGAACTCATCGGAGCCGTAGCGAAACACCGAGTCGGACTCGCGCACGCTCGCCACCAGGCTCTGCCCGACCCGTTTGAGCATCTCGTCACCGGCCGGATGCCCCAGGGCATTGTTGATGCGCTTGAAACGGTCCAGCCCGAGAAACATCACCGCCAGTTGTCTGTCATGGCGCCGGGACAAGGCCAGGGACTGGTTCAAACGGTCACCGAGCAAGGTGCTGTTGGGCAACTCGGTGAGGACGTCGTACTGCAATAAGTGCGAGACCTTGAGCAGTTCGTGCACCCGGGCCTCGATGGTCTGTTCCAGGCTCAGCACTTTATTCGCGGCGTCCTGGGCCATCTGCCATTTCCAGGTCATGGCGCTGGCCATCTGACGGATTTCCAGGCTGTCGAAAGGCTTTTTCAGCACCAGCAACTGGTCGCCGAATTCGAGCCGCTCGGCCATGGCCTCCCAGCTGTAGTCCGAATAAGCGGTGCACAGCGCGATTTGCAGGTGCGGGTCGGCTTTCCACAGTTGTTCGATGGTTTCCAGCCCGTCCCAGCCCGGCGGCATGCGCATGTCGGTGAACGCCAAGGCATACGGGCGACCTTCGGAGCGGGCGCGCTTGACCAGTTCCAGGGCTTCCTGGCCCTGGTAAGCGGAATCGAGCTCAAAGGTCAGCCGGTCGGGCGGCAGGGTGCCGAACAGCGCTTCCTCAGTACCGGCCAGGTCTTGTTCCCCTTCTGCGTCGGGGTCGAGGATTTTGCGGAAGTCATGATGAATCGACGGCGTGTCGTCGATGATCAGGATGCGCCGGTTGGTCCGAACGAAAGGCGACTTCATCCGTTTTCCTCCGTGGAACGCCGGGGATCGTCCTGGGTGCGGTCGCTGTCAGTGCCCGAGGGCACGATGCTGCCGGCCTTCAGCAGCTCGGCGGCCTGTTGGCTGCTGACCGCTTTGCTGAAGAAGTAGCCCTGAGCGTTCATCGGTGAACCGGTGGCCATCAGCGAACTGCGTTGCTCCTGGGTTTCGACGCCCTCGGCGATGATGCCGATCCCTACCTCACGGGCAAAATTGATGATGGCCCGCAAGGTGTTCGCGCTGGCCGGGTCCTGAGCGGCAGTGTCGATAAACGCCTGGGCAAGTTTCAGGTGATTGACCTGGTAGGTCTTGAGGTAATCGAACGAGGAATATTCGGTGCCGAAGTCGTCGATGGCGATCTTCACCCCCAGCTCCCGCAGCCGTGGCAGCACATCGTTGTGGGTCCACTTGGTCTGGGCCAGGGTCGCTTCAGTGACATCGAAGCGCAGGTCCCACGGGCACAGTTCCCAGCGCGCAGTGGTGCGCAGCACGTCATAGATCAGCTCCGGCCCGCTCTTGAGCTGGGCCAGGGACAGCTTGATCGCGATCACCGGGGGCGCCATGCCTTCGTCGCGCCACTGGCGCATCTGTCGGCAGGCTTGATCCAGCACCCAGTGGCCAAGGGCGACGATAGTCCCGGTTTTTTCGGCGGCCGGCAGGAACGCCGGGCCTTCGAGAATCCCGCGGGTGGGATGGTTCCAGGTGACCTGGGCTTCCATGCCGAGGATCTTGCCGGTGCTCAGGTCCACTTCCGGCCAGTAATGCAGTTCGAGTTCTTCGTGTTCGATGGCGGTTTTCAGTTCGCTGGCGATGGTCATGCGCTCGACCACTTCCTGATTGATCTCCTCGGAATGGAAGTGGTACTGGTTGCGACCCTGCTCCTTGGAGCGATAGAGCGCCATGTCGGCTTGGGTCAACAGGCTGTCGGCGCTGAGGATTTCCGCGGTGCAACTGCTGATGCCGATGCTGACCGAGGCCCGGACATCGTTGCCGGCCAAGGAGTAGGGCTGCATCAGCGCATCGCGGACCTTCACCGCCAGCGCCGCAGACTGGGTCGGGTCGCTGACATCAAGTTGCAGGATGGCGAACTCGTCACCACCGAGCCGGGCGACCACGTCGTTTTCGCGCACACAGGCCTTGATCCGCCGGGCCACCTCTTGCAGCAACAAGTCGCCCACCGGATGGCCGAGGGTGTCGTTGATGCGCTTGAAGTGATCCAGGTCCAGGTAAAAAATCGCGAAGGCGGCCGCCCCTCGACGCGCCGCCGCGAATGCCTGATGCAGCCGTTCGATCAGGGTCGCGCGATTGGCCAGCCCGGTCAGCCCGTCGGTGCGGGCCAGCAGGGCGATTTTTTCTTCGGCCAGTCGGCGTTCAGTAATGTCGAGGATGATGCCTTCGACTTCCAGTAACCGACCTTCAGCGTCGCGCACCGGGATATAGCGGTTTTCGACCCAGCGCCAGGCACCGTCGCCAGTGCGCATGCGAAATTCGATGGAGGCGCCCTCGGCATGGCGGTCCAGCACCCGTGCCATGGCGGTGTCGACCTTCGGCAGGTCGTCGGGGTGAATCAGCTCTTTGGACCAATTGGCCGACGCCACCAGTTTGGCCGCGATGTGACCGTACTTGGTGATGTTGTGCGAGATGTACATCAACGGAAACGATGGCTCGCCGCGCAGCCGATACAGGATCGTCGGGCTGTTTTGCACGATGATGTTGGCGTCGGACAGCTCCAGAGTGCGTTCTTCGACCGCTTGTTCGAGCAGCGACATTTTCAGCGCGGCGTCTTCGGTCATCTGCCATTTTGCGGTGAGCGCACTGGCCATCTGACGGATTTCGATGGCATCGAAGGGCTTTTTCAGGATCAGCAGGCGATCGCCCAGTTCCAGGCGTTCGTCGATGTCTTCCCAGGAATAGTCGGAATACGCTGTGCACAGCGCCACTTGCAGCTTGGGGTCGACTTGCCACAGCCGTTCGATGGTTTCCAGGCCGTCCCAGCCCGGTGGCATGCGCATGTCGATGAACGCCATGGCGTAGGGCAGGTCGTTGGCCAGTGCGTTTTCGACCATGTTCAGGGCTTCAAGGCCTTGAAACGCGGAATCGAGCACAAAGCTTTGCAACGTGATGGCAGCCGTTGATCCGAAAAGCGCTCTTTCGGTACTGTCCAGATCGTCGTCCTCGATTGACTGAGGGCTGAGGATCTTTTCGAAATCCCTATGGATCGTGGCGGTATCGTCAACGATGAGAATTCGCCGGTTGACCCGTGCAAGTAGCGTACTCATAGGGAGACGCCTGGGCCGACAGCGGTTCGAAACGGTCTGTTCATAGGGGCATCCTTTCCCTGATCACCTGGCCGAACGGTTACAGATTTGTGGATCCGAGTTCGCTGAGCATAGTCCCCTTACCCGGAGTTCGCTTGTGTGTATCAGGGAAATGAAATACCGAGAGTTCCTGAAAATCATCTAGCCTGTAGGTCAGGCTCCGGCAAGAGTGGATGTTTGTCGCCGCCTGACATAACGCAAGGCCCTGTTTCACTCGAGGTGACGCCATGGAAGAGCAACTCCCTACGAATTTGACCGATAAACCCAAGGTGTTGCTGGTCGACGACGAAGAATCAATCCTCAACAGCCTGCGTCGGCTGTTGCGCGGCCAACCCTACGAGGTGCTGCTGGCCACCAGCGGTGCCCAGGCGCTGGAGATCATGGCGCAACACAGCATCAATCTGGTGATGACCGATGCGCGCATGCCCAACATGGATGGCGCCACCTTGCTGGCGCACATCCATCAGATTTACCCGACGACTACGCGTATCTTGCTCACGGGTTACGCGGACCTGCCGACGATCATCAAGGCCATTAATGACGGGCAGATTCACCGCTACATCAGCAAGCCCTGGAACGACGAGGAAATGCTCCTGACCCTGCGCCAGGCCCTGGACCATCAGCATTCCGAGCGCGAACGTGTGCGCCTGGTGCAACTGACCCGGCAACAGAACGATCAGTTGAAAACCCTCAATTCCACCCTGGAAAAACATGTCGCGGCGCGCACTTGCGAGTTGCAACAGACCGCCGACATGCTCGACCTGGCCTATGAAGAGCTCAAACACAGCTATGTCACGGGCACCGAGGTGTTCTCGCTGCTGGCTAACTTGCGCCTGCCGCCGGCCAAGCAGACCAACCGCCAGATCATCGAACTGGTGCGGGTGTACTGCAAACTCCATGGACTGGACGAAGGCACCAGCCGCGACCTGACCATGGCTGCCGCGCTCTACAACATCGGCAAGCTGAGCTGGACCGACAGCATGATGATCACGCCGTCGGACATGCTCCATCACATTGACCGCGACCGTTATCGCGAGTACCCGAAGCAGAGCGAGTCGCTGCTGATGACCCTCGACCCGATGAAGGATGCCGCCCGTCTGATCCTGCACCACCAGGAGCGCTGGGACGGCAGCGGGTTCCCTGACCGACTCAAGGGGGAGGCGATTCCGTTCGGTTCGCGGTTATTGAAACTGGCGGTGGATTTCATTGAATTGCAGCGCGGGTTGATCCTTGAACGGCAGATGAACAGCGACGAAGCGCTGGTGTATATCCGCAGCTATACCGGGCGTCTCTACGATCCCGAACTGGTGGAGGATTTCATCCACGTCTGCGCCGCGTACCTGAGCGATGTGACGTTGGCCGACCCTTCGGTCAAAGTGCTGAATACGCGGGATCTGGCGGCGGGGATGATCCTGGCGCGCAACCTCAACGCCGACAACGGCATGTTGCTGCTCAATGCCGGCAAGGTGCTGAATGCACCGCTGGTGGACAAATTGATCGCCTTCGAAACCATGGAAGGCGCCAAATACAGCGTCTTCGTAAAAGTGCCGGAGGAAGTCGAAGCCCTGTTGGAGCGCGCTATTTCGTAGACGCGAGGCATTGCTGTAATGCCCGACAATGAACCTGTGGCCAGACGGCTGTTGTGGCGAGGGAGCTTGCTCCCGCTGGACTGCGCAGCAGTCCCCAGCTTTTCAGGGCCGCTTCGCAGCCCAGCGGGAGCAAGCTCCCTCGCCACAGGCAAGCCCCCTCGCCACAGGTAATCTCCCTCATCACAGGTTATTCTTGCGCCTTTTAACCAAGGCCAACCCCCATCCATGACCCTTTCAGTCGCTGCCTCGCCCTGCATCATCCGTATCGCTGCGGCCCTGTTGATCGGTTCCGATGGCCGCACGTTGCTTGTGCGCAAACGCGACACCGAGGCGTTCATGCAGCCGGGCGGCAAGATCGAAGCCCATGAGCAACCGGCCCACGCCCTGGCCCGGGAGCTGGAAGAAGAGTTGGGCCTGGTCGTCGACCCGGCGCAGGCCACCTATCTGGGACAGTTTTCGGCACCGGCCGCCAACGAGCCGGGTTTTGTCGTGCAGGCCGAGTTGTTCTTGCTACGCATCGATTCAGACGTCTCGCCGGCGGCAGAGATCGAAGAGGTACGCTGGATCGATCCGGCTACCGACGGCAACCTTACGCTGGCGCCATTGACACGGGACGTGATCCTGCCGTTTTATCGAGCCTCGTTGACCACGATCGCCTGATCAAAACAGGACCAAAGGGCTGCCCCATGATCCCGCTCCAAGACTTGCTGATTTTCGCCGCCGCTGCATTGCTGATGGTCCTGACGCCGGGGCCGAACATGATCTACCTGATCTCCCGTTCGATCTGCCAGGGGCGCAAGGCCGGCGTCACCTCATTGCTTGGCGTGGTGGCGGGGTTCTTCGTGCATTTGTTCGCTGCCGCGGCCGGTTTGACCGCGGTGTTTCTGGCCGTGCCAATGGCCTATGAAGTACTGAAATGGGCCGGCGCCCTATATCTGGTGTGGCTGGCCTGGCAGGCAGTTAAGCCCGGTGCTCGCTCGCCGTTCGAGGCCCAGCAATTGCCGCCGGATTCGTCGCGCAAACTGATCACCATGGGCTTTCTCACCAGCGCCCTGAATCCGAAGATCGCGGTGTTTTACCTGTCGGTGTTCCCGCAGTTCATCAGCCCGGAACATGGCTCGGTGTTTACCCAAAGCATTATTCTTGGCCTGACCCAGATCAGCGTGAGTTTCTGCGTGAACCTGCTGATTGCATTGTTCGCCGCCGGGATCGCCTCGTGGTTCGTCAAGAACCCGACCTGGCTCGCGGTGCAGCGTTATTTCATGGGGTTTGTGCTGTCGGCACTGGCCGTGCGGCTGATGTTTGAACAACGTAAGGCGGCTTGACCATGTGGATCGAACGACTGGATGCCAGCCATGCCCTGAACTATCGGGCGTTGATGCTTGAAGCCTACGACCTGCATCCGCAAGCGTTCACTTCCAGCGTACGCGAGCGCGCCACGATGCCGTTGAGCTGGTGGGAATCGCGGTTGACCAGCAAACTCGACGCGGTGTTTGGCGCGTTCGAGGATAGCCAGTTGGCCGGCATCGTCGGCCTGGCCTTCGAACCCCGGGAAAAGGCCCGGCACAAGGCGACGTTGTTTGGCATGTACGTGTCTGGCACAGTCCGCCAGCGCGGGCTCGGCTTTCAACTGGTGCAGGCGGCGTTGGCTGAAGCGCAAAACCATCCGGGCCTGAGGCTGATCCAGTTGACCGTTACCGCTGGCAACGAAGCCGCGTTCAAGTTGTATCAACGCTGCGGCTTCATCCAGTACGGTTTAGAACCGTTGGCGGTGCGGGTGGGCGAGGAGTACTTCGACAAGATCCATATGTGGCGAGAAGTCTGACACCCCGACAATCCCCTGTGGGAGCGGGCTTGCTCGCGAATGCGGTCTAACATTCAACATTGATGTTGGCTGACACACCGCTTTCGCGAGCAAGCCCGCTCCAATATTTGATCGCATTTCAGGTCGATAACGATTAGCGAACCGCGCTAACCCCATCCAGCGTCGAGAATGACGTGTCCTTTGCCGTCAGCAAAAAATCGCGCATATACGGCGCGTCCAGCATGTCGGCGCGAATCCCGGCGTACAACGTCGCAAACAACCCTTTCTCGCCCAGCCGCTTGGCCTTCACGTAACCCCGTGAGCTGTATTCATGCAGCGCCCAATGCGGCATGCCGCACACGCCGCGACCGCTGGCCACCAGTTGCATCATCATCACCGTCAGTTCCGAGGTCCGGACCTGTGCCGGTTCGACGTCCGCCGGTTCCAGAAACCGCGTGAAGATGTCCAGCCGATCCCGCTCAACCGGGTAAGTGATCAAGGTTTCCGTGAGCAAATCTTCCGGCACGATATAAGCCTTGTTCGCCAACCGGTGCTGATTGGCCACCGCGAGCATTGCTTCATAGGTGAACAACGGCACATAGGTGATCCCGGCCAGTTCCAGCGGATCGGAGGTCACCACCAGATCCAGATCGCCACGGGCCAGGGCCGGCAGCGGGGCGAAGGAGAAGCCCGAGGCCAGGTCCAGTTCGACTTCCGGCCAGGCATCGCGGAACTGGTCGATGGTCGGCATCAGCCACTGGAAGCAACTGTGGCACTCGATCGCCATGTGCAGGCGCCCGGCGGTGCCGCCGGCCAGTCGCGCGATGTCGCGCTCGGCGCCACGCAGCAGCGGCAGGGTCGCGTCGGCCAGTTGCAGCAGGCGCAAACCGGCGCTGGTGAAACGCACCGGTTTGGTCTTGCGCACGAACAACGGCATGCCCATACGCTCCTCCAGTTCCTTGAACTGGTGAGACAGGGCCGACTGGGTCAGGTGCAGGCGATCAGCCGCATCCACCAGGCTATCGGCTTCGCGCAAGGCGTGCAGGGTCTTCAGGTGACGGATTTCAAGCACCGGGGGCTCCATGAGGAAAACTTGTGATGAACACGAAAAGGTTGAGTTTGTCTCATGTTGGGTTGACTGTCGACAATAGCGCCATGTTTTCACAACCTCTTTCACAGGAAGAAACACACCATGGCCCTGGCCCACACACTTGGTTTCCCGCGCATCGGCGCTGACCGCGAACTCAAAAAAGCCCTCGAATCCTACTGGAAGGGCGATCTCGATCAGGACTCGCTGAAAAGCGTCGGCCGCCAATTGCGCGCCACCCACTGGCAATTGCAGAAAGACGCCGGCATCGACCTGCTGCCGGTGGGCGACTTCGCCTGGTACGACCAGGTGCTGAGCCATTCCCTGGCCTTCGGCGTGGTTCCCGAGCGTTTCGACAGCACGCTGGGTGCCAGCGGCCAGCCGACCCTCGACACCCTGTTCGCCATGGCCCGTGGCGCCACGGCTAACTGCTGCGGCGGCGACCACACCAAAGCGCAATACGCCCAAGAGCTGACCAAGTGGTTCGACACCAACTACCACTATCTGGTCCCGGAGTTCAGCGCGGATCAGCCGTTCAAACTGAGCTGGGAACAACTGTTCGACGAAGTCGAGGAAGCCAAGGCCCTGGGCCACAACGTCAAACCCGTCATCATTGGCCCTTTGACTTACCTGTGGCTGGGCAAAGGCAAATCCAAGGGCGGTGGCAACGACTTCGACAAGCTCGAACTGTTGGAACGCCTGTTGCCGGTCTACAACGAAATCCTCAACCGCCTCGCTGAACAAGGCGTGGAATGGGTGCAGATCGATGAACCGATCCTGACCCTCGATCTGCCGCAAGCCTGGAAAAGTGCCTTCGAACGCGCCTATCACATCCTTCAATATTCGCCGCTGAAAAAACTCGTGGCGACTTACTTCAGCGGCCTGGAAGATAATCTCGGCCTGGCCGTCAGCCTGCCGGTGCAAGGTTTGCACATCGACGCGGTACGGGCGCCGGATCAACTTGGCCAAGTGCTGGATCGCCTGCCGACCTACAAGATTTTGTCGGTGGGCCTGGTCAACGGTCGCAACATCTGGCGCTGCGAACTGGAGCAAGTGCTCGCGCAACTGCAACCGGCGCAAGAGCGTTTTGGCGACAACCTGTGGGTCAGCAGTTCCTGCTCGTTACTGCACAGCCCGGTGGACGTGGAGCGCGAAGACAAACTAGACCCGGAACTGAAATCCTGGCTGGCCTTCGCTGTGCAGAAGTGTGGCGAAATCGCCGTCCTGCGCGATGCCCTCAACGATCCGCAATCACCCAAGGTACAAGCCGCATTGGTCGAGAGTCGTGCGATTCAAGCCAGTCGTGCCCAGTCGCCGCGCATCCACAAAGTCGAAGTCCAGGCCCGAATCGCCGCCATCGGCGCCAAAGACAGCCAACGCCATTCGCCGTTTACCAAGCGCATCGAACAGCAGCGCGCACGCCTGCAATTGCCGGCGTTCCCGACCACCACCATCGGCTCGTTCCCGCAGACTGGCTCCATCCGTCTCGCTCGCCAAGCCTTCAAGCAAGGCAAGCTCTCGGCCAACGATTACACCGACGCCATGCACAGCGAAATCCGCCACGCGGTGCAAGTCCAGGAACGCCTGGGCCTGGACGTGCTGGTGCACGGTGAAGCCGAGCGCAACGACATGGTCGAGTACTTTGCCGAGCAACTCGACGGCTACCTGTTCACCCGTTTCGGTTGGGTGCAGAGCTATGGTTCGCGCTGTGTGAAACCGGCGATTATCTACGGCGACCTCAGCCGTCCGACCGCCATGACGGTCGACTGGATCACTTATGCGCAGAGCCTGACCGACAAAGTCATGAAAGGCATGCTCACCGGTCCCGTGACCATGCTGATGTGGTCGTTCCCGCGCGAAGACGTGTCGCGCAAAATCCAGGCGCAGCAATTGGCCTTGGCCCTGCGCGATGAAGTGCTGGATCTGGAAAACGCCGGCATCAAAATCGTCCAGATCGACGAAGCCGCATTCCGCGAAGGCTTGCCGCTGCGCCGGGCGCAATGGCAGGAATATCTGGACTGGGCGGTGGAAGCGTTCCGTTTGAGCGCCAGCGGTGTGCGGGATGAAACGCAGATTCATACGCACATGTGCTACAGCGAATTCAACGACGTGATCGAGTCCATCGCGGCCATGGACGCCGACGTGATCACCATCGAAACCTCGCGTTCGGGCATGGAATTGCTCAAGGCCTTCGAAGCGTTCGACTACCCGAACGATATCGGCCCGGGCGTGTATGACATCCACTCACCACGGGTGCCGGACACGGCTGAGATGGTCAAGTTGATGAGCAAAGCGGTGAAGCGGATTCCGGCTGAGCGGCTGTGGGTGAATCCGGATTGTGGGTTGAAAACTCGCGCATGGCCGGAGACCGAGGCGGCGCTGGTGAACATGGTGGCGGCGGCGCGGCAGTTGCGCAGTCAGTTGGCGTAAGGTTCAGCGGCGCCTGCTCTGGCGCCTTCGCGAGCAAGCCCGCTCCCACATTGGATCTTTTGCGAACAAAGCATTTGTGATCACTGAAGGTCCAATGTGGGAGCGGGCTTGCTCGCGAAGAACGATAACGCGGTCTCAAAAATGACCACTTGGCAATCTTCATCAAACTGTCACGCCACTGAGCCCTCAAAACCCGTTGACCGATCTCCGGTCAGCGGGAATTGAGGCCTTAGTTGACCCGCTGGATTTGAATCCAGGGAATGATCCAGTCATTGCCTGTGCCGGTGGCCAGAACATTGGAGATCATCAGTCTGTCGCTGGGGCTGGTCGGGATGAAATTCAGCGTGTAATACCGGGCATCGGGATGGTTGATGGTTAGGTTTGGGCTCGTGGCGCCGTTAGTTCTCAAGGTCACTATCGGTACCGCGTAGTCTTGCGGGAATCGTGCGAAATTGACGGTGAAGTAGTAAGTCTTGCCGGGCGTCAAATTGTTGAAGTCCTTGTACAGGACGACCCCCGCTGAGTTATTGGTGTTGGTGTTGTTGAACAGCACGTATTGGTTGATGTTGAACTGGGCTAGGAAGATGAAACGCAGGTCATTTGGCTGAGCCGCCGGCCCTTGCTGCCAGCCGTTGTAGGCCGGATTGACGAAGTTTGTAATTTCGAGCACAAGCCCTTCCAGCACCGTGAACGCTCGTGGCCCAGAGACCAGGTCGCTACCATCGGTGGTTCGTGCCGTGAGGGTATGAGTGGTCACGTTGAATGTTCGTGCCGGGACCGTCCAGATCCCGCTGTCATCGACCGGGAACCGACCGAGGGGGGCGCCGTTATCCAATACCTCCACCTCTTCCCCCGCTTCGGCCGTACCGCTGATGCTCAGCGTGCGGTAATACGTCGATCCCCGATCGCCAACCACCGCTCCGCCGGCCGTCACGCTGGTGATTTCCGGTGTTTCACTCGAGTCATGAACGATGAGCGTCAACTCCCGTGATGGCAGCTGCCGGATACCCCGGATAAACATGTAACTCACGATCACCACCCGGCCTCTGTTGGCCTTGATAAAGGCGGTGCTCAAGGGGAAGTCGGCCAGACCGTTGTCGTCCAGTTCCACCGGAGTGAACGCCGGGGAGCCGTCCCCGGGAGCGCCCCGAACAATCAATTGGACCTCATCGCCTGGGCGGAACCCCGGAACGCTGACCCGCCCCCTGGCCCCTTGCGGGTTGTCTTTGGGCTCAAGCACGCCGCCGGGTGCGACGATCACCTCGGGCGGTGGCAAGTCCGGTACGCCGACGCCAATAACCCGCGCGGTGGCAATTTTCGAGTTGGCAATGAAGACGCCGTTTCTGGATTGCACATAGCTGCCAGTCACCCCCCGTCCGGAGATGACCAGGTTATTGGGCACCAGCAGTGGCAACGGCAAGGGGATGCCGAACTGGCCGGTCACTGTCCCTGACACCGCGAAGTCAGGGCTGGGAGGGCTGCTGTATTTGGCGTCGATCGTGTCGCCAATCACAAACTGCGGGGCGGCGGCCCTGACCAGCATGATCAGGTCTTCGCTGCCCATCTGTTCCAGGTCGATAAGGGTTGAATCCGTGTCGTTCGAGTTGTCGAAAAACACCGGAGCCGGGCGCCGCACACCCGCGAGATCGACATCGATAAAGATAGGCGCCGAGAACGGGTCGGACGGGTCCGCGCCGTTGGTGATCTGGTCATGCACGGTGTAACTGAACACAAATTCCGGGCTGTCGCCGGCATCCTTGAAGTTTTGCGCAATCAATTTGCGCACAATGCACAGGGGCGTGCTTTCACCGAACTCTGGGGCCTCGCTCGGCAAGACCGTGAAGTGCAGAGTAGAGGTCCCCAGTCGCAGCTCGATGATGTCGTAAGCCCGGCAGTAGGGGTAGCAAAAGCTCACCTCGACATCCTGCAACGCCCGAGCGGCATCCAGGCCATTGTCGATGATGTCTTGCGGCAATTTCAGTTGCAGTTCGGAGTGTCCTGGCTCGGTGTCGAGGTCTTTGTTACCCGGGCGGATTTCGTTGTACAAGATACTCAATGGCGGCTCGGAAAAATCGGCATTTCCGCCGACCCGACTGACGATGGCGACAAGAAAATTGACGGCATACGGGTTGAGCTGATGATTGGGGATTTTCATCAGATGCCGAGCATTCTCTTCGCCGTCTGCAACGATGAGGGTATCGACAATGTTATCGTTGAGAACGAGGTCGAGGACATCAAGGGGCTCCCCCCCGACCAGGGGGTCGATGACGACCTGGGCTCCATTCGGGTCCCGGTCATCGTATATTCTGATCGAGACCCCGCAGTGCGCCCCGACCACAGGCTCGGTACTCCCCTGAATATTCGGCACGCCGATCCTCAAGACCCCGCTTTCGGGTTCACTGAGTGTGCTGCCGACTGTGTCGGCTTCTGGCGGATGCTGCGCCTCACTGACCCTGCGGGTGTTACCCACGATGAGTATTTCCCGTGAGGGTAATGGTTGCGTCCCGCCGTTGCCGTCAGTCCGGGTAAAGGAAAGCCGGGCGCTGCCGCCGGCAAGTACCTGGATATCGGCGTTGGCAATCTTGAAATTAAGCGTCGATTGGGTCTCGAGGGTTTGTGTTTCGGTGAGCACATGTGGCTCGCCTGTACGGTCCAGCCCTAACCAGTAAAGCGCCAGCGTGTCGCCGGGGTCAAAGTCTTGCGTATCGAGACGGACATCAAGCGCCTGGCTCCCCAGTTGGCTCAGGTAGAGGGTGTTCTGCTCGTCAACGCCCGCCACGGTCGGCGGTGCGGACTCATTGGCGTCGCTCTGGATCGTGACTGAGAGGCCCAGTGAGTGATCCGTGGCGCTGTTGCCGACTTCATCAACAATCCTGTAGTACAGAACGACTTCGCCATCACCGTTCTCGGCAAACATGTCCTTAAGCAGGGTAAAGGTCAGAGGCTTTTCGACTTCATCTGCTTCCACGGTATGGGGTATGGCGGACTTGCCGAATATCAGCGTCACCACATCGCCACGGCACATGTTTTCGTAAGGGACAACCGTGACCGTTTCATCCCGCAAGCCGCTCAGGAGGGGCGAGCTGAGCTGTGGTGCCGCCAACAGGTAATGCCCCGGCGCGTCCGGGTTCGGATCGATGCCGCCGGGCAAACGGGTTTTGACCAGCACCTTCTGCGGCACAGACCACTCAAGATTCACCCGATAAGTCACGCTGATCAAACCTTCGGGGATCAGCCTTGCCGGGATGTACTGGACGATCGGTTCGCCCGCGTAATCCACCTTGACCGGCAGCACCAGGACCAGGCGGTCGTCGATATACACCAATACACTGTCGCCGGGTTTGACCGAGTCGGAATCAATGCGGACCTGCAATCCAGACGCTTTGACCATGGCCTGATTGACGCCCAGGATCGCGCTATCGGCAAAGGGCAGCGCTGTCGGAATATCAATCGCCGGGCGCGGGCGTTTTTTTGGGATATGGAACGAATGCTCTTGGCGACGATAGTCAGTGCTCATGATCCGGGCTCCGGTGGCAGGGCGCATAAATGACAGTGGATGCATGGCTGATTGGATGCTTCAGGGATGGGGTTGGCTACTGTCAGAAATAACAGGTAGCGAGTGGTTTTCGATGAATGGTCATCGCGCAAGAGCGGGGCAGGAAGGCCCTCGCCAGGCGGTCCATGTGAGACGGACTGCCCATCCCCTGGGTGGTATAGAGTTGCCACACATGACCACTCGGCAATCTTCATCAAACTGTCACGCAACTGTGGCAGCGCGCTTGAACAAACTTCATCAGACTCGCGCTCTACTGGGGTTCTGCGTTTCGGTGTTTTTCATGCGTGTATTTCTCTTCCTGGCAGCGCTGTTGTTCGGCCTGCCGTCCTTTGCGGCGTCGCGCTGCGATGTCAATGTTCCGACCGAGCACGTCGATCTGGATCAGGTGAGCCTGGCGTACCAAAGCATCGGCCGTGCGTCCGATCCGGCGTTGCTGTTGGTGATGGGGCTTGGCGGGCAACTGATCCACTGGCCGGACGAGGTGGTGGTTGCGTTGTGTCAGCAGGGCTTTCGGGTGATTCGCTATGACAACCGCGACGTCGGGCTGTCGACCTGGCGCCAGGCCCCGGCCAACGCCAACCTGACTTTTGAAGTGTTGCGCTACAAACTCGGTTTGCCGGTGGCGGCGCCGTACACGTTGACCGATATGTCCGAGGACGCGTTGGGGCTGATGGATGCGTTGCACATCGAGCAATTTCACGTGTTGGGCGCGAGTATGGGCGGGATGATCGCCCAGCATCTGGCGGCGATGGCGCCGCAACGGGTCGAGAGTCTGACGCTGATCATGACCAGTTCCGGGGCTGAAGGCTTGCCGGCGCCGAGTGCGGCGTTGGTGCAGTTATTGTCGCGGCGCAGTGCACCGAATCGCGAGGTGGCGTTGGAGCAGCAAGCCGATTTGCTCGCGGCGCTTAGCAGCCCAAACGTGAGTGATGATCGAAAGCTGCTGCTGCAACAGGCTGCCGCGTCGTACGACCGGGCCTTCAACCCCGAAGGCGTGAAGCGCCAGATCATGGCGATCCTCGCGGAGCCGAGCCGGGTGGCGTTGCTCAATCAATTGCGGGTGCCGACGCTGGTGGTGCACGGCACGGCGGATCCGTTGTTGCCGGTGATGCACGGCGTGCACCTGGCGGCGCATATCCGTGGCAGCCAGTTGAAACTGATTCCGGGCATGGCCCATCGTTTCCAGGAAGCGTTCAAGGCGCCGTTACTGGCGGCGGTGTTGCCGTACTTGCAGGCCCACCGCGAAGACACCTCGCATTGGGCGCAGATTGAGCCGGTGGAGACGCCGAATCTGTTGTAACACCCTCCGCATATTTGGTGGATGACGCTGTCCCCTGTGGGAGCGGGCTTGCTCGCGAAGGCGGTGTGTCAGCTGAATTGATGTTGGCTGACACTCCCTCTTCGCGAGCAAGCCCGCTCCCACATTGGATCTTCTGTGGCCGTGAGTCCTTGCCGGTCAGTTACGTCGCTGGAACAACGTTATCCAGCATCCGGTTCACCGCCAGTTCACCCAGCATGACCACTTGTTGAATCCCCAGCAGGGTGTTGCGTTGCGGCCCGTCCATCAACGCTGCGAAATCACTCATCATCACACTGGCCGAGGCCAGGGATTCGCAGGCGCTGGCCAGCAGGGTTTCGTGGTCCGCATCGACGGAGATGGAGAAGAGGGTGCTGGGTTTGCGGGGTGTAGTCTTCAGGGCTGCGGGGTTTAGGTAATAGTTGAGGGCCCGGTCGGCCGCGTCCTTGAGTTTCTTGGCATCGAAAGTTGGATCGTGTGGTACCGGATCGGTGTCCGGCGGATTTGGTGTGTGTTTGATCATTGGAAAGGTTTCCTCTTAGTAGAGCTGCAACCTGTCTCGCTACTAAACGGAAGGGTGGCAGCTGTGCGCAAGTTAGTAGACCGGCAAACCTTCCAAAACCCGGCGCGCCCTAGGGCGCCATGCGCACAGCCACCATCAAGTGCAGGCGAAAGCCTGACTGAAAGCCGCTTATGCAACCGTATGGAAAATGCCGGGCTACTAAACCCGATCACTGGAAATCAGTGATGCGAACAAAGTTACCGACAGCCCCCAAGGCGCACAAGCCGGCGGATTCTGGCTTACGTGTAGGCAACGACGCAAGGCGCTGTAGCCTCCCGGAAACTTTCGGAAACCGGTTTAAACAAACCCCTTAAACACCACACAAATCCCCTTGTGGGAGCGGTGTGAACAACGGGATCTGCACGCTCGGACCTGTCGGGTGTATCGTTCGATCTTTGCGGCGCAATCAAAGACTGCGAGGTATGCGATGAGTAACTCCCTGAAAATCGATTTCGTCAGCGACGTGTCCTGCCCCTGGTGCGTCGTTGGCCTGTACGGCCTGACCCGGGCGCTGGACCAATTGGGTGACGAAGTGCAGGCCGAGATCCGTTTCCAGCCGTTCGAGCTGAACCCGAACATGGGCCCCGACGGCCAGAACATCACCGAACACATCACCGAAAAATACGGCTCGACCGCCGAGCAATCGCAGAAAAACCGCGAGATGATCCGCGCCCGTGGCGCCGAAGTCGGGTTTGCCTTCCGCACCGACGGCAACAGCCGCATCTACAACACCTTCGACGCCCACCGCTTGCTCTATTGGGCAGGGCTGGAAGGGTTGCAGTTCAATTTGAAAGAGGCGCTGTTCAAGGCGTATTTCACCGATGGCGGCAACCCGTCCGATCCTCGCCAATTGGCGCAGATCGCTGAAAGCGTCGGGCTGGACAAGGCGCGGGCCGAGGCGATTCTGGCGTCGGACGAGTACGTCAAAGAGGTCAAAGAAGAGGAACAGCTGTGGCTATCGCGCGGGGTAAGTTCGGTGCCGACGGTGGTGTTCAACGGCCAGTACGCGGTCAGTGGCGGGCAGCCGGTGGAAGCGTTTGTCGGGGCGATCCGGCAGATCATGAGTGAGGCCAAGGGCGGGAAGGTGAACTGACCCTGGAGAGAGGCTTTTGTGGCGAGGGAGCTTGCTCCCGCTGGGCTGCGAAGCAGCCCCAAAACCATCCGCCACGGTCCTTCAGATAAACCGTATTTGCAGAGTTTACGACTGCTGCGCAGCCGAGCGGGAGCAAGCTCCCTCGCCACAGGATGGTGAGAGCCTTGCGATTATCAGCGGACGATTTTGTCCACATGAATCCCCAGTTTCTTCAGCCGATACCAAAAGCTGCGCTCGGAAATCCCGATCAACTGCGCCGCCGCGGCCTGTACGCCGTTGCTCTGTTGCAGCGCCGCCAGAATGTAGCTCTTCTCGACTTCTGCCAGGGCCGCTTCCAGATCCGCCGGCACGCCGTTGTTTTCAACCAGCGGGACGCTGCCATCGCTCGGCCGTGAGGCAAACAGATACGCCGGCAGGTCATCCTCTTCGATCACCGTTCCGCTCGCGACGATGGTTGCCCGCTCAACGCAGTTTTGCAGTTCGCGAATATTCCCCGGCCATGAATAATTGGCCATGGCATTCAACGCTTCCGGGCTGAACCCGCTAAAGCGTTTGCCCGCCGCCGCGCCCAGGATGTGGGCGAAATGCCGGGCCAGCGGGGCGATGTCTTCGACCCGATCGCGCAGGGCCGGCAGCGGAATCGGGAACACGTTGAGGCGGTAGTACAAGTCTTCGCGAAACTCCTTGTTGGCCACCGCGTCCAGCAGGTTTTTGTTGGTGGCCGCGATCACTCGCACATCGACCTTGCGTTCGCGCGGGTCGCCCACCGGCTCGATCACCCGTTCTTGCAAGGCGCGGAGGATTTTCGCCTGCAAGGCCAATGGCATTTCGCCGATTTCATCGAGAAACAGCGTGCCTCTGTCCGCTTGTTGGAAGCGTCCGACCCGGTCCGCTACCGCGCCGGTAAACGCGCCTTTGCGGTGGCCGAACATTTCGCTTTCCAGCAAGCCTTCGGGGATTGCTGCACAGTTGACGGCCACGAACGGTTTGTCGGCGCGGTTGCCATGTTTGTGGATCGCCCGGGCGACCATTTCCTTGCCAGTGCCGCTTTCGCCGGTCAGCAGGATGGTCGCGTTGCTTTCACGCACCGAATCGATCGCTTGCAGCACTTGCCGAAAACTCGGGCTGTCGCCCACCAGACTGTCGATCTGCTGGTGTTCATCGAGTTCGGCGCGCATGCGCTGGTTGTCTCTAAGGATGTCGCGAAATTGCAGGGCTTTACTGACGGTGATGTCCATCTCGTCGATGTCGAACGGCTTGGCGATGTAGTCGAAGGCGCCGTTGCGCATCGACTGCACGGCATTTTTCACCGTGCTGTAGGCGGTCATGACGATCACCGGCAACTGCGGAAAGCGGTTTTTGATTTCCGCCAGCAATTGCGGGCCGTCCATGCCGGGCATGCGCCAGTCGCTGATCACCAGGTCGATGTCTTCGGCCTCCAGCACCTTGAGGGCGTGCAGGCCGTTGCCGGCGGTGAACACCGTGATCTCGTTCTGACTCAGGGCCGATGCCAGCAGGTCGCAGAGCTTGGGCTCGTCGTCGACCACCAGTACGTTATGTGTCATCGCTTGCCTCGTCGAAGTCTTCACCATGGGCCGGAATGTACAGGCTGAAGGTCGCCCCGGCATCTTTTTCGCTGGTGCATTCGATGCGCCCGTCATGGTTTTCCATGATCGAAAAGACCTTGGCCAGGCCCAGCCCGGTGCCGGAGGCCTTGGTCGTGACAAACGGGGTGAAAATTCGTTCGAGCATGTCTGGCTCAATGCCCATGCCGGTGTCCGCCACGCTGATCACGGTGAAGGTGGCATCACGACGAATGCCCAAGGTCAGTTGGCCGCCGTCGGGCATGGCGTCGATGGCGTTGACGATCAGGTTCAGCCCGGCCTGTTTGAGCTGGCGCGCATCGGCGTACAAGGTCGCGCCGGGGGCTTGATCGTCGATGTGCACCTCAATGTGATGGCTGGCCAGTTCCGGGGCGCAGAACCCGACCAGTTCATCGACCAACATCCGGGCCGGTTCGGTCGAACGCAGCGGCGCGCTGGGTTTGGCAAAGTCGAGGAAATCGGTGATCAGGTCGTTGATCCGGCTGACTTCGCTGACCACGTATTCCAGGTGACGCTTGTCGGTCTCGGGCAAATCGGCGCGTCGGTGCAACAGTTGGGTCGCGGTCTTGATGATGCCCAGCGGGTTACGGATTTCATGGGCCAGGCCCATGGCGACTTCGCCCAGTGCATGCAGACGGTCGCGGCGGCGCAGCTGCGATTCGAGGTTTTGCAATTCGCCGAGGCGTTCGCTCATGTGGTTGAAGGTGCTGCTCAACTCCGCCAGTTCATCGCCACCAGTCACCGACAAGCGTTGGCGATAATCCCCGGCAATCACCGCTTGCACGCCTTTGGACAAACCGCGCAACGGTTGGGTCAGGCGTTGCGAAACCAGCCAGCCAACGCCCAGGGAAGCGGCTGAGCTGAGCAGGAAGATCAGGATGAACAGGTTGCTCTGATTCACCAGCCCGACCAGGCTGGTGTGGCGCAGCAGACCACTGAAAATCACGCCCTGAAGATCGCCGTTTTCGTTGAGGATCGGCCGATAGATGCCGCTGTAACGGCTGGTGAATTGCTCGGTCGGCTGCTTGGTGGTGCGCAGGATCTGCTCGATTTTTTCCGGCACGGCCGCCGGGTGATCCTCGAAGCGCTGACTGGAGAAAATCTCCGAAAAGCTGTCGCCCTTGGCCAGGTACAGGCGCAAGTCCAGCGAGTGCACATCGGAGACACTGGTCAGGAAGCTGTTGTCGAGGTAGGTGGCAATCACCAGTTTGTAAGCGACGCCGTTCTGCTCGGTCTCGAAGGTCGACACCACTGCGCCGGTCGCGACACCGCCGATTTGCAAGGTTTGCAACACGGCTTTGGGCGCGGTGCTGATCTGCCGGATGATGTCATCGGCGGCGGTGCTGAACACCACGGCATGGTCGCTGCTGCGCACCAGGGCGACGGCGTCGATGCCCATGGAATCAGCGATGTCTGTGGTCATGCGGTTGTGGCGCCCCGAAAACTTATCAATCTGCGGGCGGGTGTAACGCAGAAACAACTGCGCCACTCGGGCGTTGTCCCGCAGGATTTCGCTGATCTCGTCCTCGACGATCTTGGTCGATTCTTGCAGCCAGATGCGCACGTTGCTGTCGAAGATCTGCGACAGGGTGGTGGCCGCAAGTTCGGCGGCGATCATGGTCGGGATCACGCTGACCAGCCAGAAGGCCAGGACCAGTTTGCGTTGCAGGCTCCAGCCGGAGAGGGCGAAGGGTCGGGCTTTGGCAGGTCGGTGTTTGGTCATCGGGTTTCGCTTGTCGAAAGCCATGGCGGGTCGGTTCAGTTCGAATCGATAAACAGGTTCACTACAGGATATTGGGTGATGCCTTGGTCAATACAGTAGCCGACATTGCCCCGCCAGTGGCGACCCGTCTACAACCGGGTGCGCCAGGCTGTCAGGCTAACTGCCGATACTCTTCGCGCAGGGGGAGCGGGGCGGAGCGTTGTTGCATGAAGCGCTGATCGATGAA
>Ga0066791_10000035_pt1 | contig 52738 bp, 48 predicted proteins | sample OrgsoiDNA2013051_FD_70944 | JGI IMG/M metagenome (GOLD analysis project Ga0066791, IMG submission 70944) | Permafrost soil microbial communities from the Arctic, to analyse light accelerated degradation of dissolved organic matter (DOM) -... | ecosystem: Environmental > Terrestrial > Soil >...
TATCCTTTGGAAAGCATTTTTCGAGGGGCAGAAACAACTTTGAATGCTAGGCCCATTGTGTACTACGTACGCAGGATTAGACCCATTGAGGTCGAGTAGCGCTCACAGCCCCAGCGCCTGTTTGACTGCATCCTGGGCAAGCTGTTCAACGCTGCTAAGAAGAAGCATCAGCAACAGTTTTGGCGTCCGGCAAATACATCACCGCCATGGGGGGGATGGGTGCATCGGCCAAGCTCTGATCGACGCCAAGCAAACGGGCCGCGACTCGTGCGTCGCCATTAAGGCTGTCATTTCCTGGGACGCCTTTGCCGAGCAAGTCATCGAGGAGTGGTTGGCGCTGATCCCTGCGTTGTCTCATACCCTGTTAAAAGACGGTGAGATAAATCTATGCCTTCGAAGCTGAATGTCAGCTCGCCAATTACGAATGCCGCTAGATAAACCCCACGCCAACCCAATCTAACCGGATCAGGCAATAATTCAGCAGAATGTAGCCATCGCCCCCACCTCCCCAAGCCTTACCCTATCCGCAACGCGGCTCACCGCAGCCGCCAACGTTCCTCGACGGTCGACCACCAAACCGACCATCCCCGTCATCCACTTGAACGATTCAGCACCGACACTACTCCTCTTATATTCAACCTCTGACTTAAAAGGTGACCGCAATGGCCAAGACTTACAGTTACGCCGCGCAGGGTTCCAAGGACTCGCTCAAGCCTTTCACCTTCGAACGTCGCGCCCCAGGCGCGGACGATGTGCAGATCGATATCCTCTATTGCGGCGTGTGCCATTCCGACCTGCACACCGTGCGCAATGAGTGGCACAACACGCTGTACCCCTCGGTGCCGGGCCATGAAATTGTCGGTCGAGTGACTGCGGTCGGTGCAAATGTCAGCAAGTTTAAAGTGGGCGATCTGGCCGGCGTTGGCTGCATGGTCGACAGTTGCCAGCACTGTGCGTCGTGCGCGGAAGGCGAGGAGCAGTATTGCGAGAGCGGTTTCACCGGGACTTACAACGGTCCGGTGTTTGGTGGCGAGAACACTTTTGGTGGTTACTCGGACAATATCGTGGTGAAGGAGAAGTTCGTTCTGCGCATTTCCCACGACAACGCCAATCTGGCCGCCGTCGCGCCGCTGCTGTGTGCGGGCATTACCACGTATTCGCCGTTGCATCACTGGAAGGTCGGGCCTGGCAAGAAGGTCGGGGTGGTTGGCCTCGGTGGTCTGGGGCATATGGCGGTGAAGATTGCGCATGCCATGGGCGCGCATGTGGTGTTGTTTACGACGTCGCCGAACAAGCGTGAGGACGGTTTGCGTCTGGGCGCGGATGAGGTGGTGGTGTCGAAGAATCCGGATGAGATGGCGAAGTTTGCCAACACGTTGGACTTCATTCTGAACACGGTGGCCGCGCCGCATGATCTGGATGCCTTCCTCAATCTGCTCAAGCGCGATGGCACGATGACGCTGGTGGGTGCGCCGGACAGTCCGCATCCGTCGCCTTCGGTGTTTAACCTGATCTTCAAGCGTCGCAGTCTGGCGGGGTCGTTGATAGGCGGGATTCAGGAAACCCAGGAGATGCTGGATTTCTGTGCCAAGCACGGGATTGTTTCGGATATTGAGATGATTGATATCCAGAACATTAACGAGGCTTATAGCCGCATGCTGAAAGGCGATGTGAAGTATCGGTTTGTGATTGATATGAACAGTTTGAAGAAGGAAGCCGAGGTTGCTTGATCGGTTTTTGGATCAAAGGATCGCAGCCTTCGGCAGCTCCTACGGGGGGAGGGCGCATCTGATATGGTTTTTTCGGCGTCACCTGCATCTGTAATGCACCGGGCCGGCGGCTCACAATGCCGGCACGGTTCGCGGTCGCGGCCGGTTTGCACCGCACATTCATGATGTAGGAGGCCCGATGGGTAAGATGGCGATTTTCCTGGGTGGATTTCTGGTCCTGACCATATTGCTGGGGGCCCTTGCCACGATTTCTCCCGTTTAGTCTTTCCTGATCCGCAAACAGTACAACGCCTCCACATTGGGAGGCGTTGCAGTTTTCAGCGTTAGGGTTTGTGTTACTTCACTTCAAAGCGGTCCAGGTTCATCACTTTGGTCCACGCGGCCACGAAGTCTTTGACGAACCGCTCCTTCGCGTCGCTGCTGGCATAGACTTCCGCCAATGCCCGCAACTGCGCATTCGAACCAAACACCAGATCAACCCGGGTTGCCGTCCATTTCACTGCGCCGGTTTTGCGGTCGCGGCCTTCGAATTCCTCCTTGGTCTCCGACGTCGGTTTCCACTCAACGCCCATGTCCAGCAGGTTGGTGAAGAAGTCGTTGGTCAACGCTTCAGGCCGCTGAGTGAAGACGCCGTGCTTGGCTTGGCCGATGTTGGTATTCAGCACCCGCAGGCCGCCGATCAGCGCGGTCATTTCTGGCGCGGTGAGGGTCAGCAGTTGCGCCTTGTCGATCAACAGTTGCTCGGCCGGAACGCGGTAGCGGGTTTTCAGGTAGTTGCGGAAGCCGTCGGCGATGGGCTCCAGGAAGCCGAACGATTCCACGTCCGTTTGCTCTTGGGTGGCGTCCATCCGTCCTGGGGTGAACGGCACCGTGACGGTGTGGCCAGCGTTTTTTGCCGCTTGTTCGACGCCGGCGTTACCGGCGAGCACGATCAGGTCGGCCAGGGAGACTTTCTTGCCGCCGCTGTTGAACTCGCTTTGGATACTTTCGAGTTTCGCCAGCACCTTCGCCAGTTGTTCGGGCTGGTTGGCTTGCCAGGATTTTTGTGGCGCCAGCCGCAGACGTCCACCGTTGGCGCCGCCGCGTTTGTCGGAGCCACGGAATGTGGAAGCGGCAGCCCAAGCAGTGGACACCAGTTGTGAAACGCTCAGGCCCGAGGCGAGGAGTTTGCCCTTGAGTGCGGCGGTGTCGCTGTCGTTGACCACGGCATGGTCGAGCGCAGGGATCGGGTCTTGCCACAGCAGTTCTTCGGCGGGCAGTTCCGGGCCGAGGTAGCGTGAGAGTGGGCCCATGTCGCGGTGGATAAGCTTGAACCAGGCGCGGGCGAAGGCATCGGCGAGTTGGTCGGGATTGGCCAGGAAGCGCCGTGCAATTGGCTCGTAGATCGGGTCGAAGCGCAGCGCCAGGTCCGAGGTCAGCATGGTTGGGTTGCGGCGTTTGGACGGGTCGTGGGCATCCGGGATGGTGCCGGCGCCGCCGCCATTTTTGGGTGTCCACTGGTGCGCGCCGGCCGGGCTTTTGGTCAGTTCCCAATCGAAGCCGAACAGGTTTTCCAGGTAGTTGTTGCTCCACTTGGTCGGGGTGGTGGTCCAGGTCACTTCCAGGCCGCTGGTGATGGTGTCGGCGCCTTTGCCGGTGCCGAAGCTGTTCTTCCAACCGAAGCCTTGTTCTTCCAGGCCCGCAGCTTCGGGTTCTGCACCGACGTTGTCGGCAGGGCCGGCGCCGTGGGTTTTGCCGAAGGCGTGGCCGCCGGCGATCAGCGCCACGGTTTCTTCGTCATTCATGGCCATGCGGCCGAAGGTTTCGCGGATGTCTATGGCGGATCTGACCGGGTCTGGCTCGCCTTCCGGACCTTCCGGGTTGACGTAGATCAGACCCATTTGCACGGCAGCCAACGGGTTCTCAAGGTTGCGACCGTGGTCGGTGCGGCTCTCCTCATTTTTTCCCGGTTCGGCTACGAGTGGACCTTCGCCGGGTGCTTCCACGGGGGCGTTTTCTTTGCCGTAGCGGGTGTCGCCGCCGAGCCATTTGTTTTCAGAACCCCAGTACACGTCTTCGTCCGGTTCCCAGACATCAGGGCGACCGCCGGAATAGCCGAAGGTCTTGAAGCCCATGGACTCCAGCGCGACGTTGCCGGTGAGGACAATCAGGTCGGCCCAGGAAATGTTCTGGCCATACTTTTGCTTGATCGGCCAGAGCAGCCGGCGCGCCTTGTCGAGGCTGACGTTGTCCGGCCAACTGTTGAGTGGCGCAAAGCGTTGCTGGCCGGAACCGGCACCGCCACGGCCATCACCGGTGCGGTAAGTGCCGGCAGCGTGCCAGGCCATGCGGATAAAAAACGGCCCGTAGTGACCGAAGTCCGCCGGCCACCAGTCTTGGGAATCGGTCATCAGCGCATTCAGATCGGCTTTGACCGCCGCAAAATCGAGTTTTTTGAACGCATCGGCGTAGTTGAAGCCCTTGTCCAAAGGATCGGACAGGGTCGAGTGCTGGTGCAGGATTTTCAGATTCAGTTGATTCGGCCACCAGTCGCGGTTCGTCGTGCCACCGCCAGCGGCGTGATTGAACGGGCATTTCGATTCGTTTGCCATGTAAGAGCTACCTTCGGTCGTGTTCATCCAGCCATCCGGCCCGGCCTGGGCCCGCAATAGCAATGAGCGAAATCAATGACATAGGCTGCTGGGCCAAGCAGTTCGATCAACTGCTCATTGTGGCCACACGGGACGTCTAGAGATTGGCGATCGATTCGCCAGCACGCGGGCCCACGGCAAGCCTGTGACTCTTTTCTTATCTCTTCATCAGGTATTGAACGGCCAGCGTACGCCGGCGCACGGGTAAGACTAGACCCTCTGAGGCGGACTGCTAATAGGCGCAGTGTTGGGGTGTGATAGGCGGAATCTTTTGCGCGCACAGCAGGAGCAAAGCTTGCTCGCGATAGCGGTCTCACGGGTGCCTTCGCCGGCAAGCCGTGCTCCTACGGGTGCGGCAAGCTATAAGTACTCAACACCTTAATGGCTGCTCACCCTGCCAGTTTGTCTGGAGCTGCGTCTAACATGGAAAAACCGCTGAATCTACCCGTCCAAACCGCAGCGAAAGCGGTTTTGCAGCAACTCGTCGAGCACATAACGCCAGACTCCACCGAAGCATCCATTGCTCACCTCTCCGCACAGGCACTGGCCCGATTGGGCTATCCCGACACCTGGTATTACGATTGCCCGGCCTTCGTGCTACTCGGGTCTCGCAGCTTGCTCTCGATTTCAGGGCGCGATTACCGGCCGAGCGATGAGGCTGTTGGTCTCCACAATTTAATAACGGTCGATTTGAGCCCAAAATCCGGCAATGTCTGGGGCGACTGCGCGCGTTCGTTTTATATGGAGGACGGCGTGTGCAGAGCGGTGCCCATCGGGGATGAATTCGGCAGAGGGTATGCGGTTGAGCGGCTGTTACATGAGTCGATGTGCCGTTTTACCCGGCCAGACACTACCTTTCATGAGCTGTATGAGTTCGCCAATGATTCCATCATTTCGGCCGGGTTTGAGAACCTCGACTTCAGCGCGAATGTTGGGCATAGCCTGTGCGAGCGGCGGGGCGACAGGTTGTATATCGAGGCCGGGAATGACCGGCGTTTAGGGGAGGTGGAGTGTTTTACTTTTGAACCTCATATTCGCCAGGTCGAAGGTGTCTGGGGGTTTAAGCATGAAAACGTTTATTTCTTCAATGAAGCTGGTGCTGCGACAGAACTTTGAGTGAAAAACGGACTGATTTATTCGTTTCTTTGTAGGAGCAGAGCTTGCTCGCGATAGCGCTCTCCCGAACGCCATCGCCGGCAAGCCGTGCTCCTACAGGTGCCCCCGAGCCGTTCGATACCAGGCAACTGGCGAAAGCAGCAGAACCGCCAACAAAAACGCTACCTGTGAAAGATAGAACGGCTCAAGCCATTGCTGATTCACGGCCACGTAAAACGTGTTGTGAGCGACATCTGCGATGATGATGGCCGCCGTGAGTGCGATGCCTGTCCGGGGTTTGATGAAAAGCAGCAGTGCCGCCAAAGGATCAAGAATCGTCAGTGCCCCCCAGAACACTCGGCTGGCCCAATACGCGCCATTCCCGTAGCCGTAGTCCCAGAAAAATCCATGTTGAAAATCCGCCCGCAAATGATTGACCGTGGCGACCAAAAGACAGCAGGCGAATAACACGCGGATGGCAAATGATGCGCCAGGCATGGGCCTACGATTCACTCTCACGCCAGCGCCGCGCCTGCACAATCACCGCCGGTGCAAAGTGCAGCACCACCATCCGCACCAGGTGATGCGTCAGGATGAACACCACATTCAGCCCGCCACCGAACGCGACGATGGCGATGGTTTCGATGGCGCCGGGCATGTAGGCCATCCACAAGGACAACGGATCGCTGCCCAGGACTCGTCCGGCCACGCCGGCAAATGCGGCGGCGATCAGCAGCATCAGGGCGACGGCCATCACCCCGGCGCGGCCATGGCGGATCAGTTCTGCGAAGGAGATGTCTTTGAATTTCGAGCCGATCAGTACGCCAATGATCACTGTTGCGGCATCGACGCTCCATTCCGGCATTTGGAAGTTGTGGAGATAGCCCATCTTGATAGAGGCGGCGGTGGCGACGATGGCGGTGAGCATGAACGGTGCCGGAACGCCGATGCGCAACAACAAGCGGCCGATGCCGATGCTCAGGGCGATCAACGATAGCACCGTGAGCACGGTGCTGAAGACTAGCGGGCTGCTTTCGGCAAGTGCCATGCCGGTTTGCGCGGGAATCAGAAAACTGACCAGCACAGTGATCGACAGCAGCCGCACCAGGTGCACGACGATGACTTTGCCGGACGCTCGCTCGGACTCGAGCAGATCAAACACCGCAGCGAGGGCGCCGGGGTAGACGGCCAGCAGCGAGTCCTTGAGGTTCCAGCCCGAGACCTTGAACAGCCAAAAACTGGCCATCGCAATCTGGGCGGTCAGGCACAGGAATAGGATGCCGAGGCTGGGTAACATAGCGGCGGCAGTGTGGCTGTCCCACGCCTTGAACATCAGGCCGGTGGCGATCCCCAGCACGATTTGTATGAAGCCGAGGCCCAAGGGCAGGGTGGGGGCGAAGCGCAGGTTGCTGGCGATTAGCGAGGTGGCGAGAATCGAGCCGAGTAACAGGCCATGGGGTACGCCGAGATACTGCAGCGCGGTGCCGACACCGGTGGCGATCAGCAAACACAGTAAGGTCTTCATGAGTCTTCCTTGATTCTAGTGTTACTGAATGTGTCGTCCATTTAGGCCATGCACGTTCTCCCATCTAACGGTGCGCGGGTCAAGTGGTTGAGCGCTTCTATCTCGCGATGGCCCAACGTAATCTGTCACCTCGACATTTGGAGGGAACCCAACCATGCCGCTCACCTATCGCCCAGTCAGTGCTGAAGATGTACTGACGATTTGCGAATTTCCTCAAGATCCCCAAGAACTGTTTTTTATGTTCCCGACCGGCCAGTACCCGCTGACGGAGGCGCAACTGGGCGCATCGATTGCCAAGCGCTCGGACTCGACGGTGATCGAGCAGGACGGCGCCATTGTCGGGTTTGCCAACTTCTACAAGTTTGAGCGTGACGGGATCTGTGCGATTGGTAATTTGATTGTGTCGCCCGAGGCGCGAGGGCAGGGTGTGGCGACGTTTTTGGTGGCGACGATGGAGCGGCTGGCGCTTGAGCGTCATGGGGCGCGGGAGGTGCAGTTGTCGTGTTTTAACGAGAATACCGCGGGGCTGATTTTGTATCCGAAGCTTGGGTTTGTGCCGTTTGATATTGAAGAACGGGCGTCGCCGGACGGGCGTCGTGTGGCGTTGATTCATTTGAGGAAGGTTTGGGGATGAATGTTTTCAGGGCTTGAATGTGCGGTGAGTTTTAGGGCCTCTTCGCGGGCAAGCCTCGCTCCTACGGGGGGACGGGGTGATCAACAAAAAAGCCCCGATGCCTTTTATGGGATCGGGGCTTTTGTTAGTGGGCTTTAAACGCTGCCTTCCACGTCTTCGAGGCTGAATGTCTCGGTGTGGTCGTCGTAGGAGAAGATCTCCGCGTAGCGGCCCCAGGTAATCACGCTTTCCAGGGTTTTTTCGACGAACGCATCGGTCAGCGAATCTTCCAGTTCCTGCTCAAAACGCACTCGCGGCGCGCGGTGGCCGTTGCGTTCCTGCAAGACCTGGCGGATGCGGGCCGCCAGTGGCACGTGTTTGACCAGGTGTTCGGCGAACAGGGTTTTGCGCTCTTGGGTGCCGTAGTCGGCAAAGAGTTTGCCGGCCTCGGTCAGGGTGATGTCGGCGCCCTTGAGTTCGGCGAAGCCCAGGTGTTCGAGCATTTCCGCGACCGGGAACAGGTCGTCCACTTCCAGCAAGCGCCGTTCGGCGACGTCGGGCAGGCCGGCTTCGCCGTTATAGGGCTCGGCCGCCAGGGTTTCGATCAGGCCGGCAATCAAGTTGGTAGAGACTTCTGGCAGCGGGCTGCCCATTTTCAGTTCGGATTTGCCTGTGCTCGTGGCGTCTGCGCTGCGGCGGTCGGTCATCAGGGCATAGATGTCGTCGACCATTTGCCGAAAGGTCGGGTCCAGTCGGTTGCGTGGGTGCTCGAACGGTACTTTGATCTCGGCGACCACGCGCCCTGGGTTAGAGGACAGCACCAGGATGCGGTCGCACATCAACACCGCTTCTTCAATGTTGTGGGTCACGATCAGAATGGATTTGATCGGCAGTTGTTTACCGCTCCACAAGTCCAGCAGGTCGGTACGCAGGGTTTCGGCGGTCAATACGTCGAGGGCGGAGAAGGGTTCGTCCATCAACAGCAGCGTCGGGTTGACCACCAGGCCGCGGGCGAAGCCGACCCGTTGGCGCATGCCGCCGGACAATTCCCGAGGGTAAGCGTTTTCGAAACCATCGAGGCCGATCAAGTCGATCGCCGCCAGTGCGCGTTTGCGCGCTTCCTTGCGTTCGACCTGTAGCGCCTGCAACCCGGCCTCTACGTTCTCGAGCACGGTCAGCCAAGGGAACAGCGCAAAGGTCTGGAAGACCATGGCCACGCCTTCCGCCGGCCCGTTGAGCAAGTGGCCGTTGTAGCGGACTTCGCCCGATGTCGGTGGGATCAGGCCGGCAATGATGCGCAGCAACGTGGACTTGCCCGAGCCGGAGCGGCCCAGCATGCCGACGATCTCGCCTTCACGCAGCGTCAGGTCGACATTGGTGAGTACTTGCAACTCGTCCTTGCCCTTGCCAAACGCCCGGCTCACGTTGTTCAACGAGTAGATTTCGGGGGATGCCTGTGTGTGTTCGGTGTAGGTATTCATGACATCGAATCCCGTTAATTGAGACGGAGTTTGTTTTCAGCAATGGCGTACATCGGTCGCCATACCACGCGATTGAAGGCCACCACAAAGAGCGACATCACCACCACGCCGAGGGTGATTTTCGGGAAGTCACCGGCGGCCGTGTTTTCGGCGATGTAAGCGCCCAAACCGTGGGCTACCACCTTGTCCTGTCCCCATGAAACGAATTCGGAAACGATACTGGCGTTCCACGCGCCGCCAGACGCGGTGATCGCCCCGGTCACGTAATACGGGAAGATGCCCGGCAACATGATCTTGCGCCACCACAGCCAGCCGCGAATGCGGAAGTTCGCCGCCGCCTCGCGGAAGTCGTTCGGGAACGCGCTGGCGCCGGCAATCACGTTGAACAAGATGTACCACTGCGTCCCGAGCACGATCAGCGGGCTCAGCCAGATGTCCGGGTTCAACTGGTAACGCAGAATCACGATGACAAACACCGGGAACAGCAGGTTGGCGGGGAAGGCCGCGAGGAACTGCGCCAGCGGCTGGATTTTCTCGGCCAAGTGCGGGCGTAAACCGATCATCACCCCCAGCGGCACCCAAATCAGCGAGGCCACGGCGATCAACAGCACCACTCGCACCAGGGTAATCAGCCCCATGACGAGCACGTGCCCGACCTCGCCAAGTGTCACTTCGCTGCTCATATAGAGGCCGATGTGGTACAGCGTGTAAAGGGTCAACACGGCAATCAGCGTGCCCCACACCCAATCGATCAGCCGTGAAGTGGCCGGGTTGACTGGCGTGGTGGTGCGGTTTGTGCGCGGCAAGCTGAAGCGGCGGTTGCCGATTCGGCCGACGGTGCGGGTGATCGGGCGCAAGATGCGCTGGACCATGCGGGTGCGCTGGATCAGTTTCAACACCCAGGACTCCGGCGCGCCGGCCTGGGAGGCGGTGTTTTCCATGCGGAACTTGTCGGCCCAGGCTACCAGCGGGCGGAACAGGAATTGGTCGTAGATCAGGATCACCGCGATCATCGCCAGGATGACGTAGCCCACGGCATGCAGGTCTTGCTGCTGGATGGCGACGGCCAGGTACGAACCCACGCCCGGCAGCATGACGGTCTTGTCACCCACGGTGATGGCTTCGGAAGCCACCACGAAGAACCAGCCGCCGGACATGCTCATCATCATGTTCCAGACCAATCCCGGGATGGCGAACGGCACGTCGAGCTTCCAGAACCTCTGCCAGCCGGATAGCTGGAGGTTGCTGGACACTTCTTCCAGGTCACGGGGCAGCATGCGCAGTGACTGGTAGAAGCTGAACGTCATGTTCCAGGCCTGACTGGTGAAGATGGCAAAAATGGCGGCGAACTCAGCGCCGAGCACTCGCCCTGGAAACAACAGCAGGAAAAACGTCACCGTGAACGAGATGTAGCCCAGCACCGGTACCGATTGCAGGATGTCCAGCACCGGCACCAGCAATTTCTCGGCGCGCCGGCTTTTGGCCGCCAGGGTTCCGTACAGCAGGGTAAAGACCAGGGAGGCAGCCATCGCTGCGAGCATGCGCAGGGTGGTGCGCATCGCATACTCGGGCAGGCTGGATGGGTCGAGTGAGATGACTTCACCTTGCAAGGTGGACATCGGCGCCCAGGTTTCCCGTGCGGCTATCGAGAAAAATAGCAAGAAGCCAATCACCAGCGGCAAAGCGACCAGGTCCCAGCGGTTGGGCAGTAGTCGCAGCGTCGTGGCCGGGATGTAGTGGCGCAATACCTTGTTCATATTCAGTGATTCCAACAGCGATCTGAGTGGAAGGGCAGGACCACAAGTCAGTACTTTCTTGAGCGCGCGCGTCTGAACCACAACACGGCACACCCTTGAGGGTTGGCAAAGAGCAGAGTGAGGTCACGCAAACGGACGCTGAAGGCACCAGCCCAAACGCCACGTTGAACTCATCAGGCAACAGGGCGTGGGACTTTCGTGAGCTTAGCTTCTGTCTGCATGACCCACCGAGAATGGGCAGGGTCCATGGCCGGACGCTCCTTTGGCAGGTTGGGCATTGGGGGGCCTGATTGAGGCCATCGGGCCAGCAATTGCGGGGTTCATCGACGCTGGCGTCGATGCACCGCTACGCTGGCGCGGATTATACGTTTCCAATTGTTACAAAAACATAAATTACCTGTCATGTTTACGTATTAAAACCATCGAAAAGCGACTAGCGGTGGCGCGTAAGTTGGGGCTGTGGGGGTTGTTCGGGCCTCTCGCGGGCGAGCCTTGCTCCTACAAGGGGAGGTGTCGTTCAGGGAATGGAGGGCGGGATTCGCTCAGGAGTTTGCTGAATGCCTGTTTGTCGATCGGGCGGCTCATAAAGAAGCCTTGCACCTCGTGACATTGATCTGCGCCCAGAATGTTGAGTTGCTCTTCGGTTTCGACCCCTTCGGCGGTCACGGTCAGACCCATGGCCTTGCCCAGTCCGATGATCGCCTGAACCACCGCGCGGTCGTTGCCGCCGCTGCTCATCGAGGCGATGAAGCGTTTGTCGATCTTGATCCCGTCGAACGGGTAGGCACGCAGGTAGCCGAGTGAGGAATAACCGGTCCCGAAGTCGTCCATGTTCAGGCGCACGCCCAGTTCCTTGAGCGCGTTCATGGTGGTGAGGGCGCCGTCGATGTCGTTGAGCATCACGTTTTCGGTAATCTCCAGTTCCAGGCGACTGGCCGGGAAGCGCGTTTCGACCAGCACCTCGCGGACATCCTCGACCACGTCACTGCGGGCGAATTGTGCCGGGGAAAGGTTGACCGATAACAGTAAGTGGGCCGGCCAGGTCAGGGCGGTTTCGCAGGCTTCGCGTAAAACCCAGCGGCCCAGCGGCACGATCAGGTCGGTTTGCTCGGCCAAGGGAATGAACACGTCCGGCCCGAGCAGGCCTTGGGTCGGATGCTGCCAGCGAACCAGCGCTTCAACCGAGACAATTTCCTTGCCATCGACTTTGTAGCGCGGCTGGTAATGCAGTACAAACTGCTGGTTCTGCACCGCCAGGCGCAGATCGTCTTCCAGTTGGCGACGCTGTTGAATCTGGTCGTTCATGTGCGCTTCGAAATAGCACCAGGTGTTTTTACCGTCGGACTTGGCCTTGTACAGCGCGATGTCGGCGCAGCGGATCAATTCGCCGGGCAGGTAACCCTGGCGGCGGCTGAGGGCTATGCCGATGCTGGCGCCGATATGCAGCGCATGGTTTTCATAAGGGATGGGCCGGTGCAGGCTGGCGATAAGTCGGGTACAGAATTTGTCGATTTCGCTGTGGCTGTCCATGCCGTGCAGCACCACGACAAATTCATCACCGCCCAGCCTGGCCACGATGTCATGGTCGCGGGTGCATTCACGCAAACGGGCGCCGACCTCCTGCAACACCGCATCGCCGGCAGGGTGGCCGAGGGAGTCATTGATGGGCTTGAAGTTGTCCAGATCCAGCATCAATAACGTCAGCGGCGCCGAGTACTCTTTGAGCAGCAACGCCTCGTCAAGGTAGCGCGCAAGCTTGTTGCGGTTGGGCAAACCGGTCAGCGCATCGTGCATCGACAGATGCTGGATTTGCGCATGGGCGGCGACTTCATCGGTGATGTCGCTGGCGGTGCCCCGATAGCCAATGACGGCGTGGTGGTCGAAAATCGGCCGGGCAGATACGCGGCAGTAGCGTTGTTGTCCGGTGTGATCGCGGTAGGTACAACGCAGGTCGCTGACATCGGCTTGCTCGGTCAGTTTGTTCAACCAGAGTGCCAGGGGCGTGGTGTCGCAATACAGCAGTTGCTCGATGTTTTGGCCCACCCATTGCTGATTGGAGAACCCAGTCACTTCACTGAATCGCCCGGACAGGTAGGTGATGGACTGGCGTTGATCAATTTCCCAGATCCAGTCCGACGCCGCTTCCGCTACTGCACGAAAGCGCTCTTCGCTGGCTTCCAGCGCCTGGTTGGCGGCTTGCAACTCCTCATAACTGGTGTCGACATACCGTGAGGAGCGCAACGCATAGCGAAAGAAATAGGCGGTCAGCAACATCAGCACCGTCAATGTCCCTGCCAGCGGCGGCAGTAATGACCACAATAAATGCTGCCCGGGCTTTTCGAGTTTGGCGATCAGGCTATAACCGGTGCTATCCAGGGGGACCTGCGGCAGGTTTTTAGCGATGCTGGCATCGGCGGCGAGGCTCAACTCCTCCAAGCCATAACTGACGCCCAGGCTATGCAGTTTGGTCGCGGCCAGTTGATCGACGAACACCAGCAGCGAGGTGCTTTTGGGGTCCGCTATCGTGCGGTCGTCATTGGGTATGACCGCCGAAGCGGTCAGCAGCGCCGGCCGACCCTCGAACATCGTGTACAGGCTCATCGGTTTGGTCAGGTCGGCCTGGCCCTGAACCTGATCGATCAGCGTCGCGGCAGACGCGGTCAGGTAACTGGAAAAATCACCCTGGACCAACTGCCCCCGAATCACCGCGTACTTGGTGCGCTCCCGATCAACGACAAATACGCCTTCGTAGCCATCGTTGGTGAACAGCGTTTTCCCGATATTTTGCTGGGTATAGGCCCAATCGGTGTCCACCTGGCCATTCAAATGCTCATAGGCGGACGTCCAGTAGGCATAACTGGTGATGTAGTTTTTTGATGCGGTGACGCGGTTTTCCAGCGCGCGTTCGGTGTAGAACCGGGTATCGCTGAGGTCTTCGGCGTCGAGGCCGGCGGCGATGCTGAACAGCGTGCCGAGCGCGATACCGACCCCAGCGATAAACACAATGCCCATTGCAAACGCCAGGCGCCGTGTCACCGAGCTTTGGCGGGTATGGGCCGGGGCCGCATAGGCTGAAAGGTCCATTGACTCGTCCTTGATCCATTCTCACAGCGTCTGGGCAACCTGAACTGTTGCATTGCCCAGGCTGGCCAGCGATTCAGTCATCCGCGATCGTCGGTGATGAATCTATTGGCGAGAGTATAGGCAGCGTGGACCAGAACGCCGGACCATCCCTGGATTTGCGGTGTTTGTTCGGGCCTCTTCGCGAGCAAGCCCGCTCCCACCGGGGTTTTTTGTTGTACACAAATGAGTGTTCCAACACAGATCCCCTGTGGGAGCGGGCTTGCTCGCGAAGACGTCAGCCCAGACACCACACTTTCCAGATCCTCATCAACGACCGCTAAACACCGCCACCCTGCGCTGCGCAAACGCCGCCAACCCTTCACCAAAGTCGCTGCTCTCACAGGCCTGTCGCCGCAACTCGGCAATCTGCTCCATCGCCTGCACCGGCATCGGTTGCAAATCTTCAAGAATGCGCAGCTGTTCCTTGACCGCCGCCACCGCCAGCGGCGCTTTGGCGGCGATGCCCTGGGCCATTTCCAGGGCGGTCGCTTCCAGCTCGCTGCTGTCGACCAAGCGGTTGATCACCCCAAACCGTTCCGCGCGTTGCGCGTCGAGTTTCTGCGCGGTGAAGAACATTTCCTTGAGCACATGAATCGGCAAGTTGTTGAAGAATCGCAGCAAGCCGCTGGTGGTGTAGGGCAGGCCAATGTTCACCGGGGTCATCGCAAAACTGGCGCTGTGGTCGGCCACCACCAGGTCGCAGCTCATCGCCAGGTCCACCGCGCCGCCCCACACTGAACCGGAGATCAACGCAATGACCACGCCGGGGTAGGCGCGGATCCGGCGCAATACTTGTTCGAGGGGTTTGCCGTAGGCGATCGGGTCGCGGTCGTGTTGCAGTTCGCGAATATCGTGGCCGGCGCTCCACACCGGTTGGCCCACTTCAGTACCGAGTATCACCACGGGCACGCGTTGAGCGGCGAGGGCGGCGAGGCTTTCGTCGAGGGCGCTCAGCAGTTGGGCGCTGAGGGCGTTGCGGTGGCTGGGATTGCTGAAGACCAGTCGGGCGATGCGCTCATCGATCTGGTGGACGGTGACGGTCGAGTTCATTGGGCGGTTCCTGTGGCGTGTGCGGATGAGTCGTCGGTGTTCTGGAACACGACGTTGGCGGCGAGCAGGGCGTTGATCGAAGCGGCATCGAACCCCGCCTCGCGCAGCACCTCTATCGTGTGTTCACCCAACAGCGGTGGTGGGCGGCTGGCGGCGCTGTCGGTAGCGCTGAACACCGGCGTCACCACTTGGCGAAGTGCACCGAGGGTCGGATGGTTGAGGGTTTCAGTCAGTTGGCTGTGCAGCACTTGCGGATCGTCGAAAACTTCGTCGAGGGTGTTGATCGGGCCGGCGGGCAGGCCGGCCTCGATGAACAGCTCGGTCCACGCGTGTTTGCTGCGGGTTTTCAGACGGCTTTCGAGGATCGCCTTCAGCTCTTCGCGACGCTCGACCCGAGCTTCATTGGTGGCGAAGCGCGGATCCTCTGGCAGAGAAGGCAAGTCCAGCAACACGCACAAGCGTCCCCACATGGCCGAGGTAATCGGCGCCAGGTTGAGCGGACCGTCCAGGGTCTGGAACACCCCGTAAGGGGCAATCACCGAATGTGCATTGCCGGTACGGCGGGGCACATCGCCGAGGCTGAGATAACGTTGGCCATGCACGCTCAACAACCCCACCAGACTAGCGAGCAACGACGTACTGACATGCTGGCCGCGCCCGGTGGTCGAGCGTTCCAGCAGGGCGGCCATCACTGCCGTCACCAGCCACATCCCCGAGGTCAAATCACCGATGGCCGTGCCGGTGCGGGTCGGGTCGCCGTCGACGAAGCCGGTCAGGCTCATCAGCCCCGAGTAGCCTTGGGCGATCTGGTCGAAGCCTGGCCAACTGCTCATCGGTCCGTCGGCACCGAAGGCGTTGATGCTGCCGAGGATCAGTCGTGGATTGCGCGCACTCAGCACCTCAAAGCCGAGGCCCATGCTTTCCAGGGTGCCGGGTTTGAAGTTCTCGATCACCACGTCGGCGTCGTCGATCAGTCGCTGGATCGTGGCCAGTCCTTCGGGGCGGCGAAAGTCGATGCACATCCCGCGCTTGTTACGGTTGCACGAGAGGTAATAGGTGCTGACGCCCCGATCGAACGGGCCCCAGGTGCGGCTCATGTCGCCGGTCGGGCCGGGCTCGATCTTGATCACGTCGGCGCCGAGGTCGGCCAGCACCATGGTGCAGAACGGTCCCGACAGTGCCCGGCTCAAATCGACAATCTTCACGCCTTTTAACGCTTGCATAGGGTTCTCCAGTTCACTGATCAGGGCGCTATTGCGGCAGGGTTTGATCACGGGTTTCGACGGCAAACGGCAGGATCAGAATCCCGGCCACGAACGCGGCGGCGGTCCAGGCGATGGGCGCGCCGAGCGAGCCGTGCCAGTGAATGGCTGCCGCCAGCAGGAAGTTGACCCCGGCGCCGATGAAGCGCCCGACCGAGGCGTTGAAGGCGAATGCCGTGGCGCGGATGCGGGTCGGGTATTGCTCGGGCAACCAGAGCGAGAAGATCGCGAAGTTGCCGCCGAAGAAACCGAGGAACACCAGCGACACCATGAACAGGTGCAGGCCATCGTCCATGTAAAACACCCAGCCAAATGCGACCACGATTGAGGCGGCCATGCCGGCGAAGTAGATGCCCAGCGCCTTGCGCCGCCCGACACGTTCCGCCAGCCACGGCGCGATAAGACAGCCGAGGATGGTGCTCAGCGACAGGATCGCCGCGCCAATCGAGGCCAGGTGTACCGCGCCGACATGGTCGATGCCGGCGCGGGTCGCCAGGGTCACCACGGCGGTGGCTTCGTACACCGAACCGGCCCACAAACCGACAATCGCGACCCCAACCAAAGCCGAGCTGGTGAGCGTGCGGCGCCGAAACGCCGGGGCGAAGATTTCCAGCCACGAGCTATGCGCTTTAGCGCCTTTGACGTGGATGACAGGCTTGTGCGGTTCTTTGACTTTCAGCGCGGTATAGATCGCCACGAACGCGGGGAACAGGCCGCAGAGAAACATCACGCGCCAGCCATAAGTGGCGCCGACGGTGTAGTTGAGCAACGCGGCGATAAAGAAGCCCAGGTAGTAGCCGGTTTGCAGGTAACCGGCGCCCATTTTGCGGCGGTCTTCCGGCCAGCACTCGGCCACGTAGGTCCCGGCCAGTGCCCACTCGCCACCGACGCCGATTCCGGCGATCAACCGAAACGCCGCCAGTTGCCAAATGTTCTCGGAAAACGCTGCCGCGCCGGTAAACAGTGAGTACACCAGGATGCTCGCCGCCAGCATCTTCACCCGGCCAAAGCGGTCGGCCAGCGGTCCCCAGATAAACGACAGACCCCAGCCGATCAGGAACAAACCGAATAGCAGGGAGCCGTACATGGCGATGTTGGCAGGGGTGGCGGTGATGCCGGAGTTGGGCAGCAACTCGGTCATGGCCGGGATCAGCACCAGGGCGAAGATGACCGAATCCACGCCATCGAGCACCCATCCCAGGTAGACCGTCCAGAAGCCGCGAATCTGCTCGCGGGTCAGGGGCGTTTTGATCGGTTTCTCGCGTGTTGCAGATGCAGTCATTGCTCTAGACATGGCGATCTCCCAGTGGCCTTTTTCAGGCCTATGGAAGCGCTGCCCGGCGGTTGCGGCCGATAGCGCTTCGTTTGTTGTGAGACGAGTCTAGGCGCGGTATCTCATAAGCCTCAAATATGATATTCCTCTGCTCCCAACGGAAAATACGATGGCTTCGGAGATGCCCATGGACCTGCGCCAATTGCGTTATTTCATCAAGGTCATCGAGTGCGGCAACATCACCCGCGCCAGTGAAGCACTGCACATCGCCCAGCCTGCGATCAGCCAACAGATGCGCAATCTGGAGCAGGACATGGACATGCAACTGCTCGAACGCAGCGTTCACGGCGTGGTGCCGACGGCGGCGGGACGCACGTTGTATCGGCATGCCGTCGAGCTGCTGCGCCAGGCCGATGGCACCCAGGAACTGTTGCGCCAGGACGCCGAGTTCCCGCAAGGCAAGGTCTCGGTCGGCATGCCGTCGAGTACTGCGCGGATGTTGGCGATCCCGCTGGCGCGGACCATCCGCAGCCGTTATCCGGGGATCAAACTGGAACTGATCGATGCGCCGAGCGCCGAGCTTGGCGGCCTGATCACCGTCGGGCGGGTGGCGCTGGCGGTGAACGTCGATGTGGTCGAAACCCGAGGCGTGGTCTCGCAACGACTGCTCACTGAGACGTTGTACCTGGTGGCGTGGCCGGAATTTGCTTTACCGGATGGCCCGGTGTCGATTGAGGTCCTGGCGAAGATGCCGCTGGTGCTGCCTTGTGCGCCGAACACGATTCGCAGTCGGGTCGAATCGGCTTTTCAAGAGGCCGGCCTGCAGTGTGAGGTGGAGTTTGAGGCCAACTCCACGGACCTGCTGTTCTCGGCGGTCAAGGCCCGGCTCGGCGTGACGATCCTGCCGTGGGCGGCGGCGCATGTTGAGCTGGAGCAGCACAAGCTGAAACTGGCGAGGATCGATCATCGACTGTTCACCCGGGAGCTGTCGTTGTGTTGGCATGACAGCGCGGTGCAGAGCAATGCGGTGCAGAAGGTCAAGGCGACCATTTTTGAGTTGTTCGACGGGTTTGAGCGCCAGCCGGGATGGGCGGATGGGCGGTGATGCGGCATTTTTGTGTTGTGTTTGAGGGCCGTCATCGCGCATACACCACGAATCCCGGATCAGTTGTACTCTTCAAGCCACCACCAAGCCCCACCTTCAGGATCAACCACTGTGAGATAGACTCAACACGGTGTACCGAACGGTGGGAGTAACACCTGTGGCGCAATTCAGATGGACTCGCTAATCACCGCCGCAGCCCGAGCACTTGCGGCGGGTGACCCCCTCGGTGCGCTGAACCGCATAGCCTTGCGCGACGATGCGCCGGCGCTCGCGCTGCGGGGCATTGCAATGGCGCAGCTCGGTGAGCTGGTGCGAGCCCGGGCGCTGGTGCAACGGGCGGCGCGGGCCTTCGGGCCGAAAGAGGCGTTGGCGCGAGCGAGGTGCGTGGTCGCAGAGGCTGAGATCGCACTGGCCTCTCGGGATTTGGGTTGGCCGGTAAAGGCTCTCGGCACGGCACGTTTGACGCTTGAAGCCCACGGCGATTTCGTCAACGCCGCCCATGCGCGCTATCTGGAGATTCGGCGCCTGCTGCTGATCGGGCGGCTGGATGACGCGCAGTACCTGCTCACCGAACTTGACCCTGCGCCACTGCCGCCGGCCTTGCGCACCGTCCATGAACTGGTCGTGGCCGGGATCGCGATGCGGCGCCTGCAATCGAACATGGCACGCGCTGCGCTGAGCAGAGCCGAAGGGGCCGCCCGGCAAGCAGCGATTCCCGCCCTTAGCTCCGAGGTTGAACACGCTGTCCTGGCGATGAACACGCCCGTCGCACGACTGATTGCCCAGGGCCAGGAACGTCCGCTGTTGCTGGACGAAGTCGAAGCGCTGCTCGCCTCAACCTCGCTGGTGGTGGACGCCTGCCGCTACAGCGTGCGCGGCGCCGGCATGTCGGTCTCACTGGCCTCGCGCCCGGTGTTGTTCACCATCGCCCGGGCACTGGCCGAAGCCTGGCCCGCTGACGTGCCGAGAGAAACGCTGATCGCCCGAGCCTTTCGCTTGAAACTCAGCGATGAATCCCATCGCGCCCGGTTGCGCGTCGAGGTCGGTCGCCTGCGTGCGGCGCTTGAGCCGCTGGCCAGCGTGACCGCGACCCCGCGCGGGTATGCCCTGGTGTCGCGGGATGAAACCGACGTCGTACTACTGGCGCGGCCCGTTGAAGAAAAATTCGCTGCGTTGTTTGCCTTCCTCGCTGACGGGGAATCGTGGTCGAGCTCCGCCCTGGCGCTGGCCCTTGGCACCAGTCAGCGCACGGTGCAACGGGCACTCGACACACTGGCGGCCGACGCCAAGGTGCAATCATTCGGACGCGGACGGGCGCGGCGCTGGATGACTCCGCCGGTGCCGGGTTTCGCGACGACTTTGTTACTCACGGCGCCGTGGCCCAGTGATTAGGATCACCTCACCAACCCGTGACGAGGAAACCATCATGAAACACTCAGCAGCCGAAATCCTCCGTGAATATGGCCCTTTTGCCGGTGTCGACGCTGTGCATGGCGTGAGCTGGGACGGCCAGAATGTCTGGTTCGCCAGCGGCGAAAAACTCAACGCCCTCGACCCGGCCAGCGGCCAGACCCTGCGCTCGATCGACGTTACTGCCGATGCGGGCACCGCGTTCGACGGCGAGCACCTGTTCCAGATCGCCGCCGACCGTATCCAGAAAATCGACCCCAGGACTGGCCGCGTGCTTCACACCATTCCCGCTCCCGGCCCCAGTGATTCCGGGCTGACCTGGGCCGAAGGAACGCTGTGGGTGGGCGAGTATCGCGACCGTAAAATTCATCAGATCGATCCCGAGACCGGGGCGATTCTGCGCACCATCGAGTCCAACCGTTTTGTCACCGGCGTGACGTGGGTCGAAGGCGCGTTGTGGCATGGGACGTGGGAGGGCGATGAGAGTGAATTGCGGCGCGTAGATCCGGCATCGGGCGAGGTGCTGGAAAGCCTGACAATGCCCGCAGGCGTCGGCGTCTCGGGGCTTGAGTCCGATGGTGCCGATCAGTTCTTTTGTGGTGGCGGGGGTAGTGGAAAATTGCGTGCGGTTCGTCGGCCGAAATGAGGTCGAATAGATAGTTTTGCGGCGGCTAAATGGGCCTCTTCGCGAGCAAGCCCGCTCCCACAATGGACGGTTGTGAACATACTGTTTGTGAACGACAACAATCCAGTGTGGGAGCGGGCTTGCTCGCGAAGGGGCCCTAAAGACAGCAAAAAACTGTCTGACAACAAACCAGTGTTCGCCACAAGCGCGCAGGATCGTATGATTGCTGCTTCCCCTCGCCACTCACAAGGATCAACCCATGGCTTTAAGCAAGCGCGATCAGGCGCACATCGAACGTCGCCTGGTCGCCACCCTGACCGAAGCCTGTGAAACGGCCAAAGCGGAAATCGTCGGCTTCTGCTGGCTGACCCACGAGGTCGATTACGCCGAGTTTCCTTCCAGTCTGCGGGTGATCTGGGTCTTCGATACCGAGGCTGAAAAGCAACAGGCATTGTCCAGCGGCCAGGGCGAACGCATGGTCGAATTGACGGCCGAGGCGTTAGCGCAAGCGGACGTACTCGTCAGCCCGGTCGCGGCTCATGTGCAGTTCGATTCCGAAGAACAATGCCAGCGAGTTAACGGCGGCAATTGGGCGCAACGCCTGGCGCGCAAACGCTAGACGCGGATGGCTGTAAACGCGGTCAACGTAGGAGCTGCCGAAGGCTGCGATCTTTTGACGTTGCCTTTTGAAAGACCCAATCAAAAGATCGCAGCCTTCGGCAGCTCCTACCGGGGGTGATTTTCAACGCGGTGAATGTGGTCGACTCACAACCGCAATCACAACTCGGTGCCTATCAATTTGAGGTACTCGGGGCTCTCGGAGATCGAGTTGTGCCCCACACCGTTGATGACCTTCAGCGTCGCCACACCCGGAGTGAACTGTCCATAGAGCCGCTCTGTGCTCACCCGCGGTATCACCTCGTCGTGTTCAGCCATGATCAACAGTGTCGGGACGCTGATGTGCGCCGCGTATTTCCTTGAATCAAACGTGTCCTTCAACAACCACTGCACCGGAAAAATCGGGAACTGGCGGGCGGCGAGTTCCAAAAGGCTGTCGTAGGGCGTGATCAGGATCAAGCGCGACGCCGGGCGTTGGCTGGCGAGGCGGATGGCAACGCCGGTGCCGAGGCTGCGACCGACCACGGCAACCTGCGGGTGTTCGGCGTAGACCCGGTCAAACAAATCAAGCGCATCGCGGGCAATCGCTTCCTCGGAAGGTGACCCCGAGCTTCCTCCGAAGCCTCGGTAGTGCAGTAGATAGATCGCCTCGTCCGGGAACGCTTGGGAAAACGGCGGCAGGTTTCGAGAGACGTCCTCGGCGTTACCACCGAAATAGATCAACGCCTTGGGGCCCACGTGTGGCCTGACGGATACCTGCAGGTCCGCGTCGCTAACCGACAGTTTGAGCAACGTATCCGGGGTCTCGATGGTGCTGGGTTGGGGGAAGTAAATCAGGGCGCGCTGAAACACGAACAGCGCGGCACAGAGCAGCAAGTACACGGCTGCAATCGATACGAGGATGTACACCAGGATTCGTGGCATGCACCTGCTTTTTCTGGACAACATTGAGTGCTCTGGGCCTGAAGACGGCGTTAGCAGTCTAGTCCATTGATTAGCGGGCCACCCGCCGCAAAATGCTGTCCGCTACCAGGCCGAATCGCCCCGCAACGCCACATCGGCGCCATCCGTCGCAGATGAAGAAAAGACGCCAATCCATTCACATCAACGTATTTTTCGGCAACCCCAACAACCCGTTCAGCGTATTCATGATCGCCTGCTGCCGCGCCCGATCCACCTGATGCCCGGCCTCGGCGGCGCCCACATCCGCAGCGCAATGAGGGCACGTCACTTCATGCGGGTGGATGTACTGCAAACATCCCCGGCACAACGCCAACTGCGTCGGAATGCGCCCTTCGTCCGGTGATTTCTGGCCCTGATTCGCCCAGGCCAGTTTGATCACCTGACCACTGTCGCTAACGCTGCTCACCGTTTCGCCGGTCTCGATGCGTTCAGTGATGAGATCAAAACGCCCGACCGCGAAGGATTTTTGCGCGGCGTCTTCAATCTTGACGATGCGTTCGCGCAGCCCGCGTTTTTGCAGGTCCAGCGCGCGGTAATGGCAGTACGGGTTGTTGCCGGGTTTGCCGAGCAAGGAGTGCGAAGTCCAGGTGCAGCCGCCACGGCAGACGTCGTTGTAGTAGCAGCTGCGGCAGTAGCCCCACAGGTCGTCGACCGAGCGCAAGCGACCAAAGTGCATGCCTTCGCTGTAATGCCAGATGTCGTGCAGGCTCATGTTGCGCACATTGCCGCCCGAAAAACCGACGGTGGCCAACGAAGGGCAGCCTTTTACGGTGCCATCGGCCTCAAGTGCCAGCACGGTTTGCCCGGCGGCGCAGCCGCTCCAGTGCACGCGTTCGTCGCCGAAGCCGCGCCACATGTGTTCATACGGGCCGTAGTAACCGATGTTGTTGCCGACGTTCATCAGCAAACCGCGATCGACGCCTTCGCGGTAAAGCCGTGCCAGCAACGGCATCACTTCCAGCAGTTGATAGGGTTGCAGTAACAGCTCCGGGTGATCGACGGCGTTGCCCATGGCGACGGTCAACTGGATCTGCCAATGGGTGGCGCCGAGGCCGATGATCACCTCCATCAATTCGGGCAAATCGGGCAATGTGGCGGCGCCGATCTGGGTGTTGACGCTCACTGCCAGCCCGGACTGTTTGGCGCGGCGCAGGGTATCCACGGCTTTGTCGAATGAGCCCGGCACGTTGCGCACGGCGTCATGCAGCGGTGCCAATCCATCCAGGGAAACACCGACACCATTGAGCCCGGCATCCACCGCGGCCTGCATTTTCGCCGGCGTCAGGTTGCGCCCGCCGGTTTGAATCGCGCAGTACATGCCGTGATCGTGGATGGCCTGGATCAGCCGGGTCCAGTCCTTGCGCAGATAGGCTTCGCCGCCGATCAGGGTGATCTCGCGGGTGCCGAGCGCGGCCAGGGAGTCGATGACGTCGAGGCATTCCTGGGTGTTCAGTTCATCGGGTCGCCGATGGCCTGCGCGGGAGCCGCAATGCAGGCATTTGAGGTCGCAGGCCAGGGTGATTTCCCAGACCACATGCACAGGCACGTAACGTTTGAGGTCGGTTTCACTGAGGTAGCGGGCAGGGCGATTGTCTGACATGTGAGCTCCTTGCGCACAGTTGTGGCGAGGGAGCTTGCTCCCGTTGGACTGCGCAGCAGTCCTTTTCCCAAGGGGCCGCTTCGCGGCCCAACGCGAGCAAGCTCCCTCGCCACAGGTTACTCATCGTTAGTTCAGGCAGCGCTAGCGCGCTTCCAACCGTGCGATTTCGGCGGTCAACTGCTCCAGCGCACTGCGCAAGGCGCCGCTGTGAGCCACTTGCTGTTCGCCGCGCTGCACCACCGATTTCAGTTGCGCCAGGTCACCCGTGGTTTGCGCCTGCTGCACTGCGACGGCGTAGAGCGGCTGGACGTGATGAGGCGGCTCCACCGGGCCAATCACGGGCGATGGACTGACGGCGGCGTGCTTGACTTGATGCCAGACGCCCTGCTCGTAGTAGCGATAGTCGACAAAGCCGCTGACCCAGTCCGCGCCGAGGATGCCCTTCAAATGAAAGGTCTGGGCGATCTGGCTGAGTGGGCCGCTAGGGCTGCCATCCAGGGTGAGGATGATGTGGCTCTCGGCCGTCGGAATCAGTTTGGCCTCGGAATATTCACCCCAGACCCGAGCACGGAAGTGCACTGGCGGATGGGTGGCTTGAACGAGGCTGGCAATACCGCTGACTTTCTTTTTAACCGTGTCCACCAACAGGTCCAGGGTTAAAACCGGTGCGCCGATTAGATGATTGCTGACGTTGAGGCGAGTGTGGAAAAGTCCGATTGACATGGTGCAACTCCCTTAAGTGTATTCAGGACAAACCAGGCACATTGAGTGGCCGGGTCAGCGGCGTTCGAGTCGGCTGATTTCGCCCTTGGCGGCTTCCAGTGCGCTTTGCAGTTGTGGCTGCTGATCCAGTTGTTGCTTGGCCAGGCTCGCGAGGTTTTTCATCTGGGCCAGGTCACCGCTGGCAATGGCGCTTTGAATCGGCGCTGCATACAGCGGCAGGATCGGCGAATACGAAAAATGCGGCGGCATAACCGGGCCGGGCTCCAGCGGCGGGAAGGCAGTGGAACGCACCGCTTCGGTGAGATGAGCCGGAACGTTATTCACCTCGACCCAGCGTTGACCATCAAGGTAGGAATAGTTGGCGACACCGTCCTTCCAGTCGGTGCCGACCACCAAGCGTATCTTGAAATTCACGATGGAGTTCGAGCCTGGGCCGCCGTGATTGCCCTGTGCGGTGATCAGGATTTTACTGACACCGGGTGACATCACAGTCAGGTAGGTGTATTCGCCCCAGACATCGGAATGGATATCCAGCGGAGGGTTGGTGGCCTGAGTGATTGTCGCGGTGCCGCTGACCGTCTCTTCAGGGGTAAAGACCAGCAGATTGAATGCCAGGCTTTGTGCACCCGGTGCCGAAGTACCAATTCGATAGGCGAGTGGGAATAAACCGACAGGTTGTTGGTGAGTACCAGACATGGTTATTGCCTCCATTGCAATAAGGGGAGAAAACAGAGCTAGTGTTTTTCCTGGCGCGAAACTTCCTTGGCCAGTGTGTCGTAAGCGGTCTGTAGCTCTTTGGGTTCAGGCTTCGATGCGTCGCGTTGTTTCAATAACGCTTTCATCTGTTGCAGGTTGCCTTCCTTGATAGCGTTCTGGATGGCGACCCCGTACGGCGGGATTGGATGAGAAGATGAATGGCTCATAGCGACTCCTTCCGTGGTATTAGCAAGTACTGCCGTCATTAGCAGTTTTTGCAGTTAAGCAGGACTCTTTAAATATGCAATGTCCAATGGAGGCATAATGCCTTTTAAATTTTTAATCCGGTTTTACTCATCGCGAAGTGTTTGGTTGACGCTAGTTTGATATTGAGAATGGCGATTAAGAATGGCCGATTCAGCTTTTTTCTCATAAATAACCGACGTCCTTATCGCCATTAATAATGACTTTTCAATATAACGTTTGGCATTAAACTGCAGTGTCTTTTGATATTGGTTTCAGGCCAAAAACCGGGAGTACAAAATGACCGAGCGCCACCTGATTCACACAGAAACCCTGTCGAACGGATGCAAAATCGAGGTGAAAGCCAAGATCCTGAGGGACGGCTCGTTGGAAATGTTCATCGGTGTCTACCGGCCAGATGGCACGGTTATCGTTGAGGACAACGACCCGTCGCCGCATCTGCTGGACATGGAAGCCGCGCTGGACTGGGGAATTGATATCGCCAGAAGTGTCGGTAACGGTCAGAAAGCCTGACCGTTATTCAGGACGCCAGATATCGCCCAAACCAATCCAGCGTCCGGCTCCAGGCGAGCTTGGCAGCGGCTTCATCGTATCGAGGCGTGGAGTCGTTGTGAAAACCATGATTCACGCCTGGATGAATGTAGCCTTCATAGGTTTTGCCCGCCGCTTTCAATGCCTGCTCGAAGGCCGGCCAGCCTTCAGTGATGCGGGTATCCAGTTCGCCGTAATGCAGCATGAGCGGCGCCTGGATTCGCGGCACATCCTTGGCTTCGGGTTGTCGGCCATAGAAAGACACTGCCGCCGCCAGTTCCGGGTAGGCCACCGCCGCCGCATTGACGACGCCACCGCCATAGCAGAAACCGGTGATGCCGACTTTCCCGGTACCGGCGGCGTGATTCATCAGCCACTCGATGGCCGCGAAAAAGTCATTCATGAGTTTTTCCGGGTCGACAGTCAGTTGCAGCTCACGACCCTTGTCATCATTGCCGGGATAGCCGCCGACCGACGTCAGGCCATCGGGGGCGAGGGCGATGAAACCGGCCTTGGCCACGCGCCGGGCAACGTCTTCGATGTAAGGGTTTAGCCCACGGTTTTCATGCACGACCACCACCGCCGGCACCTTGCCGGCGGCTTTCGCCGGGCGCACCAGATAGCCGCGAACCTGGCCGTGGCCCTTGGGTGACGGGTAGGTGATGTACTCGGCGAGGATGTCCGGGTCGGTGAATTCCACTTGCTCGGCCAGGGCGTAATTCGGGCTCAGGGCGGCGAGCAGCGCGGACGCGGTCAACCCGCCGAGGGCGAACAACGCCGCGCGGTCGAGAAACTCCCGCCGGTTGATCTGGCCATGTACGTAGTAGTCGTAGAGTTCCAGCAACTCAGGTGCGAAGTCTTTCGCCGTCAGACGGTTCATTGGCTTGCTTCCTGTCTAGGCATTGCTCACTTTGGCGGTTCGAATGAACAACGCGCGCACCTTGTCCCAGAAGTTGCCGCCCAGCACGAAAAAGCTGCCGATCAGCATCAGGTCGCCCAAGACTTGAACCTGCCAGAGGTTTGGCCGCAGCCCCGGCCAAATGCTGTCGACGTAGGGTTCAAGAAAGGCCGAGATCAGCGGTACGCAGAACATGACGAGCCCGATGCAATGCCGCACCGGGCCGACTTCGAGTTCGGCGCTGGGCGCCAGTGAGGTCACGTAACCAAACACGCTGCGCTTCAATTGCTGGAAGCCGGCCTTGCCCATGACGGCAATCACCAGAATCAGCAGGACCTTATTGCTGATAAACAAGACTCCCGTCAGCGCGGCGACCTTTGAACCCGGGACACCGACCGCTGCCGCGAGCGGCACCATCAACCACGACCCCAGCATCAAACACAAAATGACGATGCCCAGTTTGAAGCGCCAGCCGGCTGAGTGAGGTTGGGTAGTCATGAGGGCCGTACCTTTTCTGGATGGACTGCAGCGGTTAGTGGCACTTGAAAAGCGTAGCAGCTGATACGCCGCTACGGACGAGTTCGCGTTTTGATTGGGGCGGCTATGCTCCAAGTCATCTATCTGGTCGGGCCCCGTCATGTATCCACGTGCAGCCATGTTGATCCGGTCAGGATCGCTCCTGTTGCTGGGCGCGCTCGGCCTCAGCGGCTGCATGCGTGTGGGGCCGGACTTTCAGTCCCCCGGCGAAGACTGGGTCAAACACTGGAGTACGCCGGCGCTGGAGCAATCCAGCGAACGGGGTACGAACCCGGATATCCGTCAGTGGTGGCAAGTCTTCAATGACCCGGTGCTCGACCAACTGATTGCTGACGCCGATGCGCACAACTCCAGTCTGAAGATTGCCGGCCTGCGGATAATGGAAGCCCGGGCGCAATTGGGCATCGCCCAGGCCGGACGTTACCCGCAACTGCAACAGGCCAGTGTCGACGGCCTCTACGTTGCACGCCGTCAGTACAGCGGCAGCAATCCGCAGAACAGCCAAATCTGGCAATTCAGTGAAGGTTTCGACGTAGCGTGGGAACTGGACTTCTGGGGCCGCTTCAGTCGGGCCATCGAGTCCTCGGATGCCAGCTACTTCGCTGCCCAGGCCAACTACGAAGACGCGCTCGTGCTGCTGCGCGCCCAAGTGGCGGACACCTACTTTTCACTGCGCACCACCGAGGCGCGATTGCGCGTCGCCCGCGACAACACCCGGCAGCAAGAGCGCAGCCTGGACATCACCCGCAAACTGTTCAACAGCGGCCAGACGGCTGAGCTCGATCTGCAGCAGGCCAAGACCCAGTACCTCGGCACCCTGGCGAGCATTCCCAATCTCGAAGATCAGCTGCATCGAACCCGCAATGCCTTGTCGGTGCTGACCGGGCAAGCGCCGGGTGAGTTGCCGCAAGTGACGGACAATGAAGGGCTGATCCCGCTGGTGGACCGCGCCGTGCTGCAGGATGTGCCGGCCAACCTGCTGCTGCGCCGGCCCGATGTGCGCGCGGCCGAGCTGAACGTTGCTGCCCAGTCGGCGCTGATCGGCGTGGCCGAAAGTGATTTTTATCCGTCGCTGAGCTTGGTTGGCAGCATCGTCTGGTCGGCCAGTTCGGTGGGCGGCACGTCCAACAACCTGGACTTTATCGGAGGCCCCAGCCTGCGCTGGAACCTGTTTGATCACGGCAAGATCAGCAACAACGTGCGGGTGCAAGACGCGCGTTTGCAGCAGTTGATCGAGTCTTACCGCGACACTGTGCGCCAGGCCGCCCGCGAGGCTGACGATGCCGCCAGCGGCCTGAGCAAATCCCTGGAGCGCGAACGCATCCTGCGCCAAGGCGAGGTGGCGGCCAAACGTTCGCTGGTGCTGGCCAGCGCCCAGTATCGCGAAGGCTTTTCAGACTTTCAGCGGGTGCTGGATGCCCAGCAGGCATTGCTCCAGCAACAGGACAACTACCTGATCAGCCGCAGCGATGCCGTGAGCAACCTGATTGCCCTGTACAAAGCGCTCGGCGGTGGCTGGTACGCCGCCCAGCCAACCATCGACAGCGCCACGCGCAAGCAAATGGAAAAACGCACGGACTGGGACGACCTGCTGGACGACCCCACCGCTGCGCAGCCCGCCTATCCACTGCCCGACAAGGTGAATAACCATGAGTGAAGCCGCACCGCCCCCTGTCGAAGCGCCGGCGCCGAAAGCCACGGCACCGGCCGCCGACCCGGCGAAAAAAGGCATCAAGTGGGTGCTGCTGTTGATCATCCTCAGCCTTGTCTGGTACTTGCTCGCCGACCGCTTCACGCCTTACACGCAGCAGGCGCGGGTCGGGGCGTTTGTCATTCCGGTGGCGGCGGAAGTGGCGGGGCGGGTGATCCGCGTCAACGTGCGCAACAACCAGGACGTCAAGGCCGGGGACATTCTCTTCGAGATCGATCCGCAGCCGTATCAGATCGCCGTTGATCGCGCCCGCGCCGACCTCGAATCGACCCGTCGCCAGATCGGCGCCGGCACCGCTGGCATCGCCTCGGCACAAGCGTCGTTGCGATCGGCCCAGGCCAACGAGCTCAAGGCGCGACAGGATAATCAGCGGCTGGAAGGCTTGTATCGCGAAGACCGGGGCACGGTGTCTGTGCGTCTGCTGGAAGTGTCGCGGGCCAATCTCGAACAGGCCGCCAGCCAAGTAGAGGCGGCCCGTGCCGAAATTCAACGGGCGAAGGAGCAGGAGGGCGGCAACGAGGCGGAGAACGCACAACTGCGCAGCGCTGCGACGGCGTTGTCGAAAGCCGAGCTGGACTTGGCCAATACTCGCATCTACGCGCGTTCGGCGGGTTTGATCACAGACCTGCGCACCGACGCCGGACAGTTCGCCGCCGGCGGCAGCCCAGTGATGACCCTGATCGCCATCCACGATGTGTGGATCAGCGCCGACATGACCGAAAACAACCTGGGCCTGATCCAGCCCGACACCCCGGTGGCTATTGTGCTGGATGCGTTACCGGGTGAGGTCTTCGAGGGCCGCGTGCGCAGTGTCGGTTATGGCGTCAGTGTCGGCCCACCGACCGCGCCCGGCTCCTTGCCGAGTATTCAGAACAGCCGCGACTGGCTGCGCCCGGCCCAGCGCTTTCCGGTGGTGATCGAGTTCGGCGAAGACGCCTTGAACAGCCTGCGCGACAGCCGCGCCATCCGCGCGGGCGGTCAGGCCGAAGTCATGGCGTTCCCGAGCCAAGGCAACCCGCTGAACCCGCTCGGCCGGGTCTTTTTGAGTCTGATGAGCTGGTTGTCGTATGCCTACTGAGCGCACCGCCCGGGATCAGCGCGCCCTGCGCCTGGCCACGGGGACGGCGCTGTGCCTGGCCGCCAGTTTTGGTCTGGCGTTGCCGATTCCGTTTCTCGCGCCCGTGCTGGCGCTGCTGTTCCTGGCCACGCTTAATCAGCCGCTTCCGCTCAAGACCGGGGTGGCGTTGGCGTTGGTGGCGATGCTGACCACCGGCATCGGGCTGTTGTTGATTCCGCTGCTGCGCTATTACCCGGTCAGTGGACTTTTGCTGATTGGCCTCGGTCTTTTCGTGGTTTTTCGTTTTGGCCTGCGCGGCGGCAACAACCTGATCGTGACGTTTCTGGTGATTGGCTTGACCATGATTGCGGCGGCCGGGTTCGCCAGTTTCGACCTGGCACTGATGGTCATCGGTGCGCTGGTCAAGGGGTTACTGCTTGCCGTGATTGTAGTGACGTTGAGTCATGGGCTGTTTCCCGAGCCGGCCAATGCACCGCCAGCACCTGGCGCCCCGACACTGCCGGCGGAAGACGTCGACCGGGTTGCTTTGCGCGCCACGTTGATCGTGTTGCCGGCATTCCTGCTGGCGCTGATCGATCCGGCCCGCTACCTGCCGATCATCCTGAAAGCGGTCAGCCTCGGTCAGCAGAGTTCTACCACGACCGCGCGTAACGCCGGTCGCGAGTTGCTCGGCTCGACGCTGCTCGGCGGCGCATTGGCGATCCTGTTCTGGTGGGCCCTGAGCCTGTTTGTGCACCTGTGGATGTTCTTTCTGTGGATGCTGCTGTTCGGTCTGGTACTGGCGCGCAAACTCTATGCCCTGAGCCCGACCCGCTTCAGCCCGGGATTCTGGCTCAACAGCCTGATCACCCTGATTATTCTGCTGGGCCAGTCGGTGCAGGACAGCGCCGCCGGCAAGGACGTCTACACCGCGGCCGCCGTGCGCATGGGGCTGTTTATCCTGGTGACGTTGTATGCCTGCCTGATGGTTTACCTGCTGGAGCCACGCCGAGTGAACATTGCCTGAACGTAAGCTGAACGGTAATCCAATGACAAGCACTTCGCAGGAGGGCGCGCCTTACACTTCGACACCTGTCCAACCCCCGAAGTCAAAGCCATGTCTGAAGCGTTCGAAGTCCCAAGCCCACACGAAGAACATGTCGAACACGTCACCCACCACGCCCATGGCAAGGGTGATAATTTCGCCAGCAAGATCGCTGTCATGACGGCCATCATGGCGACCGTGGGCGCGTTGCTCAGCTATCAGGCGGGCTCCACGGAAAGCGAAGCGGCGATGGACAAGAACAACGCCGCCATCGAGAAAACCGAAGCGTCCAACCAGTGGAATTACTACCAGGCCAAGTCCAGCCGACAGAACCTGTCCGAACTGGCGACCCACATCCCTGGCCTCGATGCCGCGCACTACGTCGCCGAAGCGGAGCGCTACAAAAAAGAAAAAGAAGTGGTGCGCAAGAAAGCCGAAGCGCTGGAGGAGGAGGTTCGCGTGTGGGATGCGAAGTCCGAGGAGGCGTTGCACCAGCATCACCGCTGGGCCCAGGCGATGACCGCGATTCAGATCGCCATTTCCCTGGCCGCGATCACCTTGCTGACCCGCAAGGAGTGGCTGAAAAAACTCGCCTACACCGCAGGCGGCGCCAGTGTCGTGTTGGGCACACTGGCCTGGCTGCATATATAAACCACGCCCCGAGGGCACGGCCTGGCGCCGTGCCTATTCAATGCCCGCCCACCACCATATGAGTGAACGGCGCCACATACGCCTGCAACGTCACCAACCCGCCGACCAGAATCGCCAGCACGATCGAGTGGAAAAACACGTAGCGCAGAATCTCCCCTTCATGGCCGTACCAGCGTGTTGCGGTAGAGGCGACCACGATTGACTGCGCATCGACCATTTTGCCCATGACCCCGCCGGAGCTATTAGCGGCGGCCATCAGGATCGGGCTGATCCCCAGTTGTTCGGAAGTCACCCGTTGCAAGCCGCCGAACAGCACGTTGGAAGCCGTGTCCGAGCCGGTCAGCGCCACGCCGAGCCAGCCGAGCAGGGTGCCGAACATCGGGTAGAAAATCCCGGTGGCGGCGAACGCCAGGCCCATGGTTGCGTCGAGTCCCGAGTAGCGCGTGAGGTAACCCAAGGCGAGCATCGCCGCAATGGTAATCAGCGAAAAGCGCACCACCCACAGCGTTCGCAGGTACTGGCGCGCCAGTTGCGGGATCGAATAGCCCATCAGCAACCCGCCGATAATCGCCGACAACAAGATCCCGCTGCCGGTGGCGGTGAACCAGGTGAACTTGTAGATCGCTTCTTCGGTTTTCGGTTGTGGCACTACCGGCGGCACCTTCTGGACTTGCTGGTGCAGGGTGGTGAAAGTCAGGGCTGGCGAGAAGATCGGGTTCGCCTCGATCAGCGGTTTGCCCTGCGGGTCGAGCATCGCTGAGTGGGTTTGTGGGTCGGTGACGGCGCGGGTATCGAAGAGGTTTTTAAAGCCCTGCGTGCCCCAGGCGAACACGAAAACCGTCAGAATGATCCACGGCATCCAGGCGCGCATGACCGCCGGTTTGGCGTCGCTGGCGAAGGTTGCGCTGGCCACGGGTTTCTCATCGTCAGCCGCATCGATTTTCGAGTTATCGATACGCCCCGACAGGGCTGCCGAGGTGTAAACGGTGGCGGGTTTCCAGACCTTGAGGAACAAGGTCAGGCAGGCCATGGAAATCAACGCGGCAATCACGTCCACCAGCATCGGTCCGTGGTAGTTCGACACGATGAATTGCGGCACGGCGAAACTGACCCCAGCCACCAGAATCGGCGGCCAGATTTCCAGCATCTTGCGCCAGCCGGCGAAGGCCCAGATCAACCAGAACGGCACCAGCACCGAGAAGAACGGCAACTGGCGGCCGACCATCATCGACAGCTCCATTTCATCCAGCCCGGTGACCTTGGCCAGGGTGATGATTGGCGTGCCGAGGGCGCCGAACGCCACGGGTGCGGTGTTGGCGATCAACGCCAGACCCGACGCGGCCAATGGCGAGAAGCCCAGCCCGATCAGAATCGCCCCGGTCACCGCTACCGGTGTGCCGAACCCGGCCGCGCCTTCAAAGAACGCGCCAAAGCAGAAGGCAATCAGCAGCAGTTGCAGGCGTCGGTCATCGGTGATGCGCGCCAGGGAATCCTGCAGCACTTTGAACGAGCCGTTCTCGGTGGTCAGCCGGTGCAGGAAGATGATGTTCAGCACGATCCAGCCAATCGGCAGCAAGCCGTTGGCCGCGCCAAACAGCGCCGCCGAGCCCGCCATGTTCGCCGGCATGCCGAAAGCGAAAATCGCGATCAACAAAGCCGAACCCAAGGCCAGCAATGCGGCCATGTGTGCCTTGATATGGAAAAAAGCCAGGGACGCCAGCATCACCACCACCGGCGTGGCCGCCATGGCCGTCGATAACACCGGGTTGCCGAACGGGTCGTAGATTTGCTGCCAGACCATGTTCCACCTCTGCTTATTATTGTTGGAGGCGCAAATCCGTTGCGGGGTAGGTTGTCTGGAGTATAGGTGGCAATTCGCCGCTGTCCTTGCCGGGCTTGGCTTGAGGTTTATGGTGGTCTGTTGGGCCACTTCGCGGGCTTGCTCGCGAAAGCGGTCTTCAAGTCACCACAGTTTCCCGCTTGACCCTGAACCCGCTACAGGGTGTCCACTCTCCCCAAACAGAAAACCCATGGAGCGACCGATGAGCGCAGGACACAGTCACGGACAAGCACGGGCCGGGCACGAGAAAAAGCTGTGGTTCGCCTTGGCGTTGACCACCAGTTTCATGGTCGTAGAAGTCATCGGTGCTTACGTCACCGGCAGTCTGGCGTTACTGTCCGATGCGGCGCACATGCTGACCGACGCCACCGCGTTGGCGATCTCGCTGGTCGCCATCCAGATTGCCAAACGCGCGGCGGACAAGAAACGCACCTTCGGTTATGCCCGGTTCGAAATCCTCGCCGCCGCGTTCAACGCCATTCTGCTGTTTCTGGTTGCTATCTACATTCTGTACGAGGCCTACCAGCGCTTCCGGACCCCGACAGAAATCCAGTCCACCGGCATGTTGATCGTCGCCGTGATCGGGTTGTTGGTGAACCTGATCTCGATGCGCCTGTTGATGTCCGCCAGTGACGAAAGCCTCAACGTCAAAGGCGCGTACCTGGAAGTCTGGAGCGATATGCTCGGCTCCATCGGTGTCATCGGCGCGGCACTGATCATTCGCTACACCGGCTGGTCCTGGGTCGATTCGTTCGTCGCTGCCGCTATCGGTTTATGGGTGCTGCCCAGAACCTGGGTATTGCTCAAGGAAAGCACCAATATCCTGCTGCAAGGGGTTCCCGAAGGCATCGATATCAATGAAGTAGAGGCGCGTATCCGGGCGGTTGACGGCGTCGAGGACCTTCATGATCTGCACATTTGGGCGGTGACCAGTGGCAAGAACGTCCTGAGTGCGCACTTGGTGGTCCAGGGTTCTTCCGAGGCCGGGCAAGCCGTATTGGCTGAAGTGACACGCCTGATGAGCGAGGCCTTTCACATCAGCCACACGACCCTGCAACTGGAGCACTCGCAGTTCCATGCCGGGCTCGAAAAAGACCTCGGCATGGAGCACTAGCCGGCGGTGGATTCCTGCCGTTTGGATGGCCAAGGGGTTTGCCCGTCGAGGTTGGGAAACACCAGCCTGAACACCGTGACGCTGCCCGGCAGGCTTTGCACCTCGGCGCTGCCCTGATGCAGGCTCATGATCGAACGCACAATCGCCAGACCAAGCCCGGTCCCGCCTTCAGCGCGGGACCGGCTGGTGTCGACCCGATAGAAGCGGTCGAACAAATGCGTCAGATGCTGCGGTTCAATCCCGGCGCCAGGGTTGCCCACCAACAGTGAAACCTCGCCGGCATGGTTTTCGATGATCACCGAAATGGCCTGGCCGGGCGGGCAATGGCGTATGGCGTTGGACATCAGGTTGGAAATCGCCCGCTGGATCATCAACCGGTCGCCAAGGGTCGAGCCGCTGCCGGTAACGCTCAGGCTGATCCGTTTCTCTTCCGCCGACAGTGAAAACAGATCGACGACTTTCAACGCTTCATCCTCCAGCGCAATGGTCTCGAACGGGACCAGCGCGGCGGGGTGACTGACCTGCGCCAGAAACAGCATGTCCGAGACAATCCGCGTCACGCGGCCCAACTCTTCGGTGCAGGACTCCAGCACCGCTTTGTACTCCTCGGCCGGTCGCTCCCGGGACAGGGTCACCTGAGCCTTGCCCATCAGGTTGGTGATCGGCGAACGCAGTTCGTGGGCCAGGTCATCGGAGAACTGCGACAACTGCTGAACATCGCCGTCGAGGCGGTGCAGCATGAAGTTGATGCCGTGGGCCAGCTCACTGAGTTCCTGGGGCATCTTGACCACCGACAGTCGATGGCTGAGGTCCTGCGCCGAGATCATCGCCGCGACCTTACGAAACTCACGCAACGGCGCAAGGCCACGCTGGACCACGGCCCAGGCGCTGATGCCGATGAGGATCAGCAGCAACGGCAAGGCAATGATCGTCGAGCGCAGGTACGCACTGAGCAGCGTGTCGTCGTTGGCGCAATCAATCGACAGCAACACGGCGACGCTCGTGCCGTTGGGGAGTCGAATGAGCCTGGACGCGGTCAGGAAGTGCCGACCTTCAGCATCAGTACTTCGGGAATACGAAACCTGGTCGATGGCCGATGCCGCGGCCTTCAACTCGACCCTTGGGTCGGTTAACCCCGTGCCGAATTTCAATAGCGGCGAGCGCAGATTCTTCAGGTCATAGAGGGTCAGGTTCAGGTTGTCATGGCCCATCACCTGATCAAGCAACGCGTGGGGTTCGGCGTTGATGTCGCTGGGTTTTTCATAGCTCGAAAGGCTGTGCTCGATCTGCTGCATTTTGCTGTCGAGGCTGCTTTTGGAGAGTGTGTCCAGCTCATGGGACAGTGCGATAAACGCGAGCACCGCTAGCAACACCACCAGCAACGCCCCCAGAATACTCACGGTCAAACCCAGTCGCATCGACAGGCTCGCCGGCTTCATTCCCGGGCCTCCAGCACATAGCCAACGCCGCGCAGGGTATGGATCAACTTGTTGTCGAACGGGTCATCGATCTTCGCTCGCAGGCGCCGGATCGACACCTCGACCACGTTGGTGTCGCAGTCGAAATTCATGTCCCAGACCAGCGAAATAATCTGTGTACGAGAGAGCACCTCGCCTGACTGGCGCATCAGCAGGTGCAGCAACGCGAACTCCTTGGTCGTCAGGTCGATGCGCTGCTCGCCACGAAAGGCCCGGTGGCGGCCCTGATCGAGTTCGAGGTCGGCAACTTTGAGCACTGGCGGCACGGGAATGTGCTCGCTGCGACGCATCAAGGTTCGGACTCGGGCCAGCAGTTCGGGAAACTCGAACGGCTTGACCAGATAGTCATCGGCGCCCAGATCGAGGCCTCGAATTTTATCCGCCAGACGCCCGCGTGCGGTCAGCATCATCACCCGGGTGTTGCTGCTTTGGCGCAGTTGCTCAAGCACACTCCAGCCATCAAGTTGCGGAAGATTGGCATCAAGTATTACCAGGTCGTAGGCCTGTTGGCGGGCCAGATGAAGTCCATCTGCACCATTCGCGGCCCGGTCAACTACATAGCCACTTTCCGTCAGGCCCTGATGCAAGTACTCGGCAGTTTTAAGCTCGTCCTCAACTACAAGGATTCGCATGATAGTTCACCTTTTTAAATAACAAAAAATAGTGGGATTACTCAGAAAAGTTAGTTGTTGTTTTAGGGTTCTCTGACCGAATGTAAAGTGCGTTTGAAACGCTTCAATGATCGCCACCGTAAAGCCTGAAGCTGCTACAGGGTCAAGCCAAAGCCTTGTTCTTGAGCGGTTAATTCAAGGTTTGCGACAACATGTCGCATGAGTCTGGACGGCTTACATGGTTGTGAGACTTCGGCAAGTGCTGTGCGGCGGATAATTGGCCAGCATTTGTTTCTTCATATTGCTTGTGGGGTTATTAGGTTTTTACCCCTCCATATTAGTGCAAGAAGTACCGCCAGAACGTTGGATAACGTATTTGTAATTTTGCAGTCACCTTGTTGATAGCTGTGCAACTCTACATTGATGCCATTGAATTATTAGTGCTTTAAAGGAAGTCTGGAATTGCGCTGGCATCGAACGTTAATAGTTTCCCTGAACATAAGCAGAATTCTCGGTTTAAGTTGCCTGCTCTCATGGGCCGGTTCCAGCGTTGCGGCAGCTTCGGCCTCATCGGCGCTGACCATGGACCAAGCCCTGCAAACGGCGTTTGCCAACAACCCTGACCTGGCAGCGGCCCAGTGGGAAATCGGCATCGCCCAGGGCGATCGGCAGCAAGCGGGATTGATCCCCAACCCCGAAGTGTCCTGGGAGGCGGAAGACACCCGCCGCAATTCGCGAACCACGACGGTGATGCTCAATCAACCTATCGAACTGGGTGGCAAGCGCGGGGCCCGGATCGACGTCGCCAGTCGCGCCCAGGATGCGGCGGGCATCGAGTTGGAGCGCAAGCGCAACGTGTTACGGGCCGACGTCATTCAGGCGTTCTACGGAGCCTCGACAGCGCAGCAACGGTTGTTGCTGTCACGCCAGTCGCTGGAACTTGCGGAACGCGGTGTGCGGGTGGCGCAAGGGCGGATCAACAGCGGCAAGTCATCGCCGGTTGAAGGGACGCGCGCCGAGGTGCAGCTCTCGGAGGTCCGCCTGGAACTCAGAAGGGCCGAGCGCGACGAGGCCAGTGCCTGGCAGCAACTGGCGCAGGTCATGGGGGCGCCGCTGCCGACCTTCGTCAGCGTGAGCGATTCTGACCGCTTGATGCCCGCCGTGCCGCCCGCTTCGCGGCTGCTGGCACGCATCGAAGACACCGCAGAACTGCGACTGGCCAAGCTGCAGATCGATCAGCGCGAAGCGTCCCTGGGCCTGGAAAAAGCCCAGCGGATTCCAGACCTCACGGTGAGTGTCGGCAGCCAATACAGCGAGCTGGAGCGCGAGCGGGTCAACGTCGTCGGGCTGTCGATGCCGATCCCGCTGTTCAACCGCAATCAGGGCAACATCCTCGCCGCCGCACGCCGCGCCGATCAGGCCCGCGACCTGCGCAACGCCAGTGAGCTGCGCTTGCGCACGGAAATCCAGACCACCCTGGATCAATGGCTGACCGCCAACACGGAAATCCAGTCGTTCGACCAATCGATCCTGCCGGCGGCGCAAAGCGCCGTCGACACCGCGACCCGTGGTTTTGAGATGGGCAAGTTCAACTTCCTCGACGTGCTCGATGCCCAGCGCACCTTGATCAGCGCCCGCGCCCAATACATCCAGGCGATTGCCGAGGCCACTGACGCCTGGGTGCGCATCGAGCGGATTTTCGGCGATGTCGAGACGCTCGCGCGCAGCCGTTGATTTCATTTTTTATCGCTGCCCGGTCAACGGCGCGGCGCAGGGAGTCTCCATGGAAAAAAAACACCTATTTGTCACCGCACTGACCCTCGCGGTGGGCATTGGCATTGGCTCATCCTGGATGGGCGGCGCAGCGTCACCGACGGCCGCCGTCCAGGCGCAGGACGAACAGGGCCACGACGATCACGCCGGCGAAGATGAAACGAAAGCCTCCCACGCCGAAGGCGAAACCGAAGAAGGTCACCTGACGCTGAGTGCCGAGCAGATCACCTCGGCCGGTATCCAGTTGGCCGAAGCCGAGGCCCGGGACATCAGTCTCTCGTTGCCGTTTCCCGGCGAAATCCGTTTCGACGAAGACCGCACCGCCCACGTGGTGCCGCGTGCGCCGGGTGTGGTCGAGTCGGTGCACGTCAACCTCGGTCAGTCGGTGAAGAAAGGCCAGTTGCTGGCGGTCATCGCCAGCCAGCAGATCTCCGATCAACGCAGCGAACAAGCCGCCGCACAACGGCGTCTGGAGTTGGCGCGTACCACCTACGCCCGTGAACGGCAGCTATGGCAGGACAAAATCTCTGCCGAGCAGGATTTCCTCCAGGCTCGTCAGGCCCTGCAAGAAGCCGAAATCGCCCTCGGCAATGCCCGCCAGAAAATCAGCGTGCTCAGCGGCAGTTCGGTGGCCAGCGGCGGTAATCGCTATGAGCTGCGGGCGCCGTTCGACGGTGTGGTGGTGGAAAAACACTTGGGGTTGGGGGAGGTCGTCAGCGAAACCACCAATGCTTTCACACTCTCGGATTTGTCGCGGGTGTGGGTGACCTTCGGTGTCTCGCCGAAGGACTTGAACAAGGTGCTGGTGGGCAAATCGGTGACGGTCAGCGCCCCGGAGCTGAACGCCGAAGTCAGCGGAACCGTGGCCTACGTCGGCAGCTTGCTGGGCGAGCAGACCCGCACTGCCACGGTCCGCGTCACCTTGGCCAACCCGCAAGGCGCCTGGCGTCCAGGGTTGTTCGTCACCGCGCGGGTGGACACCGAAACCCGCCAGACGAAGGTCGCCGTGCCGGAAGCCGCGCTGCAAACGGTGGAGGACAAACCCACCGTGTTCGTTCGAACCGATGACGGCTTCAAGGCGCAGCCGGTGGTGATCGGCAGCCGCGCGGCAGGCCTGGTCGAGATCACCGAAGGCCTGGCGCCTGGCGTGCAAGTCGCGACCGCCGGCAGCTTCATTCTCAAATCGGAACTGGGTAAGGCCTCGGCCGAGCACGCTCACTAAAGACGCCCACCGATCCGCCATTGCCACGAGAAGGTCCTCATGTTTGAACGCCTGATTCAATTCTCCATCGAGCAGCGCATCATCGTGTTGCTCGCGGTGCTGCTCATGGCCGGCCTCGGCATCGCCAGCTATCAAAAGCTGCCGATCGACGCGGTGCCCGACATCACCAACGTGCAGGTGCAAATCAATACCGGCGCGGCGGGTTTCTCGCCACTGGAAACCGAGCAGCGCATCACCTTTCCCATCGAAACCGCCATGGCCGGTTTGCCGGCGCTGGAGCAGACCCGTTCGCTGTCGCGTTCGGGGTTGTCGCAAGTCACGGTGATCTTCATGGAAGGCACCGACCTGTTCTTCGCCCGGCAATTGGTCAATGAGCGATTGCAGGTCGCCAAGGAACAATTGCCCGACGGAGTGGAGGCGGTGATGGGGCCGATTTCGACCGGGTTGGGGGAGATTTTTCTGTGGACAGTCGAGGCCGAGGAGGGCGCGCTCAAAGAGGACGGCAGCCCGTATACGCCGACCGATTTGCGGGTGATCCAGGACTGGATCATTAAGCCGCAACTGCGCAACGTGCCGGGCGTGGCGGAAATCAACACCATTGGCGGCTTTGCCAAGGAGTACCAGATTGCGCCCGATCCAAAACGCCTAGCGGCCTACAAGTTGACCCTGACCGACCTGGTGACGGCGCTGGAGCGCAACAACGCCAACGTCGGCGCCGGTTACATCGAGCGCAGCGGCGAGCAGCTGTTGATTCGCGCCCCAGGCCAAGTGGCGACCACCGAGGACATCGCCAACATCGTCATGGCCAATGTCGACGGCACGCCGATCCGGATCAAGAACGTCGCGACCGTGGACATCGGCCGCGAATTGCGCACCGGGGCCGCGACCGAAAACGGCCGTGAAGTGGTGCTCGGCACGGTGTTCATGTTGATCGGCGAGAACAGCCGCACGGTGTCCCAGGCCGTTGCTGCCAAGCTTGAACAAATCAACCGCTCGTTGCCCAAAGGCGTCGTCGCGATCACCGTCTACGACCGCACGCATCTGGTGGACAAGGCAATTGCCACGGTCAAGAAGAACCTGGTGGAAGGGGCGATCCTGGTGATCGCGATTCTGTTCCTGTTCCTGGGCAACATTCGTGCGGCGCTGATCACGGCGATGGTGATTCCGCTGGCCATGCTCTTCACCTTCACCGGCATGTTCACCAACAAAGTCAGCGCCAACCTGATGAGCCTCGGCGCGCTGGACTTCGGCATCATCGTCGACGGCGCGGTGGTGATTGTCGAAAACGCCATCCGGCGGCTGGCCCATGCGCAGCAGCATCACGGGCGCATCCTGACGCGCTCCGAACGCTTTCATGAAGTGTTCGCGGCGGCCAAGGAAGCGCGCCGGCCACTGATTTTCGGCCAGTTGATCATCATGGTCGTGTACCTGCCGATTTTTGCCCTGACCGGCGTCGAAGGGAAAATGTTCCACCCGATGGCGTTTACGGTGGTGATCGCCTTGCTCGGGGCGATGTTGTTGTCGGTGACTTTTGTCCCGGCGGCGATTGCGCTGTTCGTGACTGGCAAGGTCAAGGAAGAAGAGAACGTCATCATGCGCGGCGCCCGTCGGGTCTACGCCCCGGCGTTGGAGTGGGTTATGGGCCATCGCTCGATCGCATTCGGCGCGGCATTGGCCGTGATCGCGATGTCGGGAGTGGTGGCCAGTCGAATGGGCAGCGAGTTTGTACCGAGTCTCAGCGAAGGCGATTTTGCCCTGCAAGCCTTGCGCGTGCCGGGCACCAGCCTGACGCAATCGGTAGAAATGCAGCAGCGCCTGGAAAAACTGGTACTGGAAAAAGTGCCCGAAGTGCAGCGCATGTTCGCGCGCACCGGGACCGCGGAAATTGCTTCCGACCCGATGCCACCGAATATCTCCGACAGCTACGTGATGCTCAAACCCAAGGACCAATGGCCTGATCCGAACAAGTCCCGAGAGGCGCTGATTGCCGATATCCAGAACGCCACGGCGCTGATGCCGGGCAGTAACTACGAGTTGTCCCAGCCGATTCAGTTGCGTTTCAACGAACTGATTTCCGGCGTGCGCAGTGACGTGGCGGTCAAGGTGTTCGGCGATGACATGGCGGTGCTCAACAGCACGGCGGCGAAAATTGCGGCGTCGATGCAGAAGGTCAGCGGCGCTTCCGAGGTCAAGGTTGAACAGACCACCGGGCTGCCGGTGCTGACCATCAACATCGACCGCGACAAAGCCGCGCGTTATGGCCTGAACGTTGGTGACGTGCAAGACACCATCGCGGTGGCGGTCGGTGGGCGCCAGGCGGGGACTCTGTATGAAGGTGATCGTCGATTCGACATGGTGGTGCGCCTGTCCGACGCCATGCGCAAGGACGTCGAAGGCCTGTCGACGCTATTGATTCCGGTGCCGGCGCTGCTCAATGGCAGTTCCGATCAGATTGGCTTCATCGCGCTGTCGGAAGTGGCCAGCCTTGATCTGGTGCTCGGGCCGAATCAGGTCAGCCGCGAAAACGGCAAGCGTCTGGTGATCGTCAGTGCCAACGTGCGCGGGCGCGATATTGGTTCGTTTGTGCAGGAAGCCAGCCGCGTGATTGAACAGCAGGTGCAGATCCCGGCCGGTTACTGGACCAGTTGGGGCGGGCAGTTCGAGCAACTGCAATCGGCGGCCAAACGCTTGCAGATCGTAGTTCCGGTCGCTCTGCTGCTGGTGTTTGCCTTGTTGTTCATGATGTTCAACAACCTCAAGGATGGGCTGTTGGTGTTCACCGGGATCCCTTTCGCACTGACCGGTGGGGTCATGGCGTTGTGGCTGCGGGACATTCCATTGTCGATCTCGGCGGGGGTCGGTTTTATTGCCTTGTCCGGGGTCGCGGTGCTCAACGGTCTAGTGATGATCGCGTTCATCCGCAATCTTCGGGAAGAAGGGCGCTCGCTAAGCAGCGCGATCAATGAAGGTGCGCTGACGCGGTTGCGTCCGGTGTTGATGACGGCGCTGGTGGCCTCGCTCGGCTTTATTCCGATGGCGTTGGCCACCGGCACCGGGGCGGAGGTGCAACGGCCGCTGGCGACCGTGGTAATCGGCGGGATCCTGTCCTCGACGGCACTGACGTTGCTGATCTTGCCGGCGCTTTATCAGTGGGCACACCGTCGGGAGGAGGATGAAGTTAAATCGATGGCCTAGTTGGTTGTTATTTAAAGTAACAAACATAACGAATATGTAATGTAGGCGCCACCGTCGTGACAGGTTCCAATTGATACCCTGACAGCGTCAATTATTAATGAGGTGTCACAAATGAAACTTGCTCAAGTCTGTGCGTTTTTAGGTGCTTTGATTCTTTCTTCCGTTGCAATGGCTGAAGGCGGTGGCGACAGGACGTTTGACCGGATGATGACGTCTAATGACCAGGCAGTGCAGGCGTTTGCGGCCAAAGAATCGAAGGGTGATCCGGTGGTGTTGAATGCTGCCAAGGATGATAAAACCAAACAAATGTAATCGTGCTGCACATGAACAAGCCCGTCATCGAACTGCGATGGCGGGCTTTTTTTATGGGCGGTTTATATCGTTTTTGTAATGTGGGTGCAACGTCTTCGATAGCGGCAAGTTGATACTATTTTGGTTTTTCCTATATGAGGTATTGGGCATGAAGTTCATGAGTGTGATGAGTTATGTTGCTGTATTGGCGATGTCTTCAAGTGTATGGGCAGAAGGAGGCGGTGACAGGGCCTTCGACAGGATGATGAGCGCCAACACGCAAGCCATGGCGCAGTATGCGGTGAGTCAGGGCAAGTCAGCGCCAGTCGTCAAAGAGTATGAATACGGGATGAAGATGGACGTGGTTAACGTCGTGAGCGTCGTGCGACCTGAAAAGCGTTGCGCTGTGGTGCCGGCGGCCATGACCTATGAAGACTCCCAAGGGCAGCTCAATACGGTCAGGTACACGGTGGCGGGGGAGTGTCGCCAGCAGCGCAGCTAGTGCATTAAACACACTTCCCACAGGTTTTGTATGTGCCTCGCGATTTCTACATCGCAGGCATAAAAAAGGCGTCCCGAAGGACGCCAAAAAATTCACCTCTTCCAAAGGAGCAAGGAGCTTCTAAAGGTGAATGTGCAGATTTAACTGAGCAGCAGGGTCTTACAGAATCGCCAGCGGGTATTCGACAATCACGCGCACTTCATCCAGGTCCGACTCGAACGCCGTTGCCCGGGTATTGGCTTGGCGCAGACGCAAGGACATGTCTTTCAACGTGCCGGTTTGCACCACGTATTTCACCTCGATATCGCGCTCCCAGCGTTTCTGGTCGGTTAGCGGGTTACCCTCGGCATCGCGGCGCATGTACACGGCGTTCGCGTTGGAATAGTCGGCGCCGGAGCCACGGCCGTAACGGGTCATGAATGACAGGCCAGGCACGCCATACGGGCTCATGTCGAGGTCGTAGCGGACCATCCAGGAACGTTCTTTGGGCGAGTTGAAGTCACTGTACTGGATCGAGTTGTCGAGAAAGATCGAGTCCGACTGGCGCAGATAATCGAAGTCGTCGTTGCCGTTATTTCGTTGGTGGGACAGTGCCAGCGAGTGGGCGCCGTACTTCACGCCGATCCGGCCGCTCCAGATGTTGTTGTCGAACTTGCCGAGCAACTGCTTGCCCTCGTCGACGGCTTTGTAATAGTTCAAGCCACCAAATACCGAGAGTTCATCCGACAACGAGTGATTCAACGCGGTGCCTGCGTAGTATTGATTCCAAGCATCTTTGAGGCGGCTGGAATAAAGACTGAAGCTGACATCTTTGTTCAGTGCGTAGTCACCGCCGAAGTAGCCAGCCCATGGTGAGTTGACCGGGCCGGCGTAGAACGTCGCGAAGTTCTCGCGCATGTTGCTGGAGACCGGTTGGCTCATGGCGTGAAGTCGACCGCCCTGAAGTGTCAGGCCTTCAAGGCTGGTATTGGTCGCGGTAACGCCCCGGAAACTTTCCGGCAGAAGCCTGGAATCACCAGCCGCCACCACTGGGGTGGAAGGGAACACATCACCGACTTTCAGCACGGTATCAAAGGCCCGAACTTTGGCTGCACCACCGACCTTGGTGTATTCATCTCGCGCCTCGCCGTCGCTGTTGACGGGCAATACGTCGAACGAACTACGGCCGCCGTTGCGACCATCACCGGTATCAAGCTTCAGCCCGATCATCGCAAATGCATCAACGCCGACACCGACAGTGCCTTGGGTAAAACCGGATTCGAACTTGCTGATAATCGCGTGGGCCCAGGCCTCGGAATAGCCATTGCCCGTGGGACTCGACTGACCATTGCGGTGATCACGATTGAAGTAGTAGTTACGGTTGAGCACGGTCAGGCTGCTGTCTTCAACAAATCCCCCGGCCTTTTCCTCAGCCGCTACCAGGGACGGCCCGGAACTGACAACCATCGCTAAAGCGGCCATCGAATACTTTGTAGGGTTAACCATCAATCACTCCTTGGGTTCGGCAGAACTGGAACGTTCTTCGGCTTGGTTTTATTTTTCTACGGCAAGGGATTTACCCTTGCGTAAGAGCGCCGAGTGACATCGTTGCAATCTGCAGATAACGGGGAGGTGATGGGGGAATTACAATTCTGTCAGCAGGGGAATACTCCCCTGCTAGAAGGTGAACTGGCGTGATGAACGCTGGGCCATTTCGGTATCGAGCAAATGCTCGACCAGTACATCATTCAAAAACCGGAACTGATCGTTAAGCCCAACCACTTCGTTACTGAAATGGTTGGCCGCTGCCGGCATCAGCAACGCTTCGAACTGTTTGTCGAACACCAACGCAACTTCTTTGCGCGAGACGGCCTGTTGCGAATAGTAGTTGCTGCCGAACACCGGGAAACTCACGGCCAGGGTGACGATGTGGATCATGATGGGTGCTCCTCGGATGGGTCGATGTCCAGAAAGAAACGGGAAAACAAAGTCAGCGTGACGGCAGTCAAGGCCAGGCAGGTCAGCAGATGGATCAACATGGTTCGCCCCTCTGATGCAGGGTTTGCGTTGGGTATGGGGCTGATCCTGCGCTGGACGGTTTTTTTGCGGAAGGCTTTCATTACGATGGTGCATATCGACAGGAATGATGGTGAAGCTTTTTTCATCGTTTTTGCGGGCCGCATCGCGAGCAGGGATTGCATCGGACCCGTAGGCGCGAGGCTTGCCCGCGAAGGCGATGTGACTGACGCCGGGATCTCTAGTGGATTTGCAGGCCTCTTCGCGGGCAGCCTCGCTCCTACAGGGGAGTGCATTTCAGATGTGGGAGCGGGCTTGCTCGCGAAGGCGGTTTCAAGGGCGCCACCATTCTCCAGACGAACGGCCAAAACCCGCGGCCTATACTCAACTCAATAGCTTTATGAGCACCGGGCATTTCGTTCGGGGGCGACTGTAGGACATCGCGATCTTGAACCTGCGTTCGCTGATCGTTGCCGTGATGCTGGTGTTGGCGGGGTGCGCCACGTCTGCGCGTGCCCCAGTGCCGGAACCAGCGGTATTCGTCTCACCCAGCACCTGGCAGCAGGTGGACCGGGAGATTGTCAGCGCCTCGCAACAGGCCACCGAACAGGCCCGACAGTTCGCGCGTGGCTCAATGGAGCACTGGCGCACCCGGGTTTACGAACAGACCGAGGAGAAGTTCATCCCGTGGTTCAGCAGTTACTGGACCCAGGAATGGCTGTCGATGAAAGTCAGTGTGTACACCTTGAGTGCAGGCGGCGAGCAGGATGCCTCGACCAAGCGCTTGGCTGCCTATTTGCTGGAGCAGTATCAGAAGCGGGTGCTGGCGCCGGTGGCGGTGGAAATTGATCCCGACGCTATCCTCGCCCAAGCCACAGTGTTTTATGTGCAGACCCTTAGCCAGCAAATGCAAGTCATCGCCCAGCGCCATGGCATACCCATCGCGCAGCTCAACGGCCGGATTCAGAAAGTCCCCGCCATCGCCCTCGGACCGCCTCCGGCCCGGGATGCCTCGCTGTATCAAGTCGTCAGTACCGAGCCGCTGAACGCGTTGCCGGCTTACGCGGCGTTGATCGACACGATCCACAAGGCCGGCGGTGACAAAAGTATCGCCTCGCCAGATGCCGGCATGGCGCCGGTAGCCAAGCGCGTCAGCCAACGAATGGAGGCCGAGATGGCCCCTCGTGGCGCGGCCAGTGCGGTGGCTGCAGCCGCCGGCAAACTGGCCGGGGGCTTGATCACCGTGGGGGTGGCGGGGATCCGGGCGATCATTCAGGCCAGCGACCGGCCGGACAGCGAGGCGCTGATCCGCAGCAGCCTGGGCAACACGTTCGACAAGGCCTGGACGAAACTGCTGCAGAACCCGACCAGCGGCGTCATGGCCGGGACGCTGTACATGGCCAAGCAGGTTGAGGGCAGCCTGGGGAGCAGCGTTGAACCGTCGGTCGGCTCGGGGGAGGGCACTGTCGATTTGAGCCCGAGCGGATCGACTACTCAACAGATCGACCCCTGACCAATGCCACCAAGTCGCCAAGAATGCACACCGTCCCTGTGGCGAGGGAGCTTGCTCCCGCTGGACTGCGCAGCAGTCCCATTCTTTGGGGCCGCTTCGCTGCCCAGCGGGAGCAAGCTCCCTCGCCACAGGTGCAGTGTCACAACCGGTATTGGCCTTTAACCCATGCAGGAGAATGACCATGTCTTACATCGATGGCCTAATCGCCGCAGTCCCCACCGCCAATCGCGAAAAATTCAAGAAGCACGCCGAGATCGCCGCCGGGATCTTCAAGGAGGCCGGTGCCTTGAGCATCACTGAATGCTGGGGCGATGACGTGCCGGACGGCAAAGTGACGTCGTTTCCGATGGCAGTGAAACTCAAGGAAGACGAAACCGTGATTTTTTCCTGGATCGTCTGGCCCGACAAGGCCACCCGCGATGCCGGGATGCAGAAAGTCATGGTCGATCCGCGCATGCAGCAGGACGTCAATCCGATGCCGTTCGATGGTCAGCGCATGGTCTTTGGCGGTTTCAAAGTCCTCGTCCAAGCCTGACAAACGACCACAGGGTCACTCCGAGGATGGGGTGATCCTGCAACTCTTGCGGTTGCGGATTTCACTGTCCGTCGGCCGCTCCTTGATGAACTCGAAACGCGGCTCACCTTCGCTATAGTGAACCAGCCAGCCCCATTCCAGCTCGGACTCAGCCTGGCCGGGTCTCGGTGGCATCGCCCACCATGGCTCTTTGCTGATGATTACTCGCATGGCGCCCTCCCGTTAATTCGGTTGGTTCAACTATAACGTGCATGTCAGGAGGTGCCAGGCGTGAGCGATGAATCCCTTGAACCGGTCAAACGGCTGTTTTTTGCCTTGAACTGTGCGGCGCCGCAGCGGCGGGCGATTGCCCAGTGGCGCAGCGCGCTGCAACTGCGCAGTGGACGCCCGGTGCCGGCGGAAAACTTTCACCTGACGCTGATGTTTTTGGGGGCGGTGGGCGTGGCGCAGATTTCGGATATCTGCACCGCGGCAGCGAATGTTCGGGTGCCGGGCGTGCCGTTGCGGGTGGTGCTTGATCGCCTGGATGTCTGGCGCAAGCACGGCGTCATGGTGCTCGCGTCGGAGCAGGCGTCGCCGGAGTTGTTGCGGCTGGTTTACGCACTGGAGCAGGCGATGTTGCCGTTTGGATTCGAGGATTCGCCGAAGGAATTTCGACCCCACCTGACGTTGATGCGTGACTACCGATTGCCGGTGCCTGAGTCGACTGAGCCTCCCGAGTTTGTCCTGCGGGCCGAGCACTTCACGCTGTTCGAATCCCATAAGGGGCGCTATCGAGCGCTGGCCGAGTGGCCGCTCGCGCCCTGAATCGGCAGCACAAAAAAAAGCGCCCGAGGGCGCCTGAAATTCACCTTGACCGAGGAAGCCAGGTGAGGCCGTTCGAAGGAAAAGCAGCGGTGGTAAGGCGCTGCGTGAACGGAAGAGGGAAAAGCGGATATCTGTGTTGAATGTGATGGCCTCATCGCGAGCAAGCTTTGCTCCTACAGGGAGTGCGGGTTATTTACCGAGTTTCACCCGCGTCCAGCCCCGGGTCATGACCCGCTGAATACCGATCGGCATGTCCGGGATGGCATACAACGTCGCCATCACTTCTTGCGGCGGGTACGAGCCTGGGTCGTTACGAATCGCTTCATCCACCAACGGCGTCGCCGCCGCGTTGGCGTTGCTGTAGCCGATGTTGTTGGTGATCTCGGCGATGATGTCCGGGCGCATCAGGAAGTTCATGAACAGGTAAGCGTTCTCGACGTTCGCCGCGTCCCGTGGGATGGCGACCATGTCGTAGAAGCTGCCAGCGCCTTCTTTCGGGATGCTGTAGTCGATCTTCACCGTGTCGCCGGCCTCTTTGGCGCGAGCCTTGGCCTGCAGCACGTCACCGGAATAACCGACCGCCACGCAAATGTTGCCGTTGGCCAGGTCAGAGATGTACTTCGAAGAATGGAAGTACGCCACCGACGGTCGAATCTTCATGAACAGCGCTTCAGCTTCAGCAATCTGGCCCTTGTCCTGTGAATTCACCGGGTAGCCCAGATAGTGCAGGGCGGCCGGGAGCATTTCGGTTGGCGAATCCAGGAAACTGATGCCGCAGGCTTTTAGCTTGGCGGCGTTTTCCGGTTTGAACAGCAGGTCCCAGGAGTTGGTCGGCGCGTTGGCCCCGAGTACTTCCTTGACCTTGGCCGGGTTGAAACCGATGCCGATCGAGCCCCACATGTACGGGAAGGCGTGACCGTTATCCGGGTCGCTGGCCGATGCGTTTTTCAGCAGCACCGGGTTGAGGTTTTTCCAGTTCGGCAGCTTCGATTTGTCCAGCGTCTGGTAGACGCCAGCCTTGATCTGCTTGGCCAGGAAACTGTTGGACGGCACCACGATGTCGTAGCCGGATTTACCGGCCAGCAAGCGGGCCTCAAGGGTTTCATTGCTGTCGAATACATCGTAGGTCACGCGGATGCCGGTCTCGTCTTCGAACTTCTTGACGGTGTCCGGGGCGATGTAATCCGACCAGTTGTAAACACGCAGAACCTTGTCGTCGGCCTGGGCAACCGTAGCCATGGCGCCCAGTAAGGACAGTGTCAGCAGAGTCCTGCCAAACATTTTCATCGGTACAACTCCATTCTTTTTATTCAAAAACGCAAAGCAAAAGTGCGGTGAACACAAGACCTGTGGTTAGGGGCTTGTTGTGGTGAGGGGGCTTGCCCCCGTTGGGTCGCGAAGCGGCCCCAAAACCTGCTGCGCAGGTATATCAAGCACACCGCGTTCACCGACTTTACGACTGCTTCGCAGCCGAACGGGGGCAAGCCCCCTCACCACAACAAGCCCTTCACCACAGGTTTTGTGGTCACTTAAGTAAAAGCAAAGACACTAGGCCGCCACTTCAACTCGTTGGTTTTTCGGTTGTGACCAGGATTCGCTGGCCGTCTGGTCCATCGCTTCCTGGATCGCACGTTTGCGGGTGGCTTCGGCGCGGCGGCTGAAGTACCAGACCATAAACGTGACAATCGACACCGCCAGCAAAATCAGACTGGCCACAGCGTTGATCTCCGGTTTCACACCCAGACGCACCGCCGAGAACACTTCCATCGGCAGAGTCGTCGAACCAGGGCCGGACACGAAGCTCGCCAACACCAGGTCATCCAGCGACAGGGCAAACGACATCATGCCGCCGGCCGCCAACGATGGCGCGATCATCGGAATGGTGATCAGGAAGAACACCTTCAACGGCCGCGCACCGAGGTCCATGGCGGCTTCTTCGATGGACAGGTCCAGCTCACGCAAACGCGCCGAAACCACCACCGCCACATACGCCGCACAGAACGTCGTGTGAGCAATCCAGATCGTTACCAGGCCACGCTCTTTCGGCCAGCCGAGTAATTGAGCCATCGCCACAAACAGCAGCAACAGCGACAGTCCGGTGATTACCTCCGGCATCACCAATGGCGCCGTCACCAGGCCACCGAACAGCGTGCGGCCCTTGAATCGAGTCACGCGAGTCAGCACAAACGCGGCCAATGTCCCCAACGCCACCGCGGCAATCGCGGTGTAGCAGGCGATTTCCAGCGAGCGCATTACCGAGCCCATCAGTTGGGTGTTGTCGAGCAAGCCGACGTACCACTTCACCGACCAACCGCCCCACACCGTCACCAGTTTCGAGGCGTTGAACGAGTAGATCACCAGAATCAGCATCGGCAGGTAGATAAACGACAAGCCGAAAATCAGCATGAACTTTGAAAATCCGAAGCGTTTCATCCCCGTGCCTCCATCTCTTTGGCCTGGCTGCGGTTAAACAGCAGAATCGGCACAATCAGGATCAACAGCATCACCACCGCCAGGGCAGACGCCACCGGCCAGTCGCGGTTGTTGAAGAACTCTTGCCACAGCACGCGACCGATCATCAGGGTCTCCGGACCGCCCAGCAGTTCCGGAATCACGAACTCACCGACCACTGGAATGAACACCAGCATGCAGCCGGCGATAATCCCGTTCTTGGCCAGCGGCACGGTGATTTTCCAGAAGTTGTTGAAGTTGCTCGAACCGAGGTCCGACGCGGCTTCCAACAGGCTTTGATCGTGCTTCACCAGGTTGGCGTACAGCGGCAAGACCATGAACGGCAGGTAGGCGTAAACCACCCCGATGTACACGGCGGTGTTGGTGTTGAGGATCTCGATGGGTGACGAAATCAACCCGGTCCACATCAGGAATGCGTTGAGCAAACCGTTGTTGCTGAGGATGCCCATCCACGCATAAACGCGGATCAGGATCGCGGTCCAGGTCGGCATCATGATCAGCAACATCAGGACGTTTTGCGCTTCCTTGCTCGCCTTGGTAATCGCGTAGGCCATCGGGAAACCGATCACCAGGCACATCACCGTACTGAAAAACGCGACCTTCAACGAACCGAGGTACGCCGAGATGTACAACTCATCCTGAGTCAGCAGCGCGTAGTTGCCGAGGTTCAGCAGCACTTGCAGCTTCTGGTCGACGAAATTGTAGATCTCGGTGTACGGCGGAATCGCCAGCGCCGCTTCCGAGAAGCTGATCTTCATGACCAGGAAGAACGGCAGCATGAAAAACAGGAACAGCCAGATGAACGGAATGCCGATCACCATTTTGCGCCCGCTGGGGACCAATCTCAGGAACTGCTGATTGAAGGTTTTCATGAACGCAGTACCACGCCGCTGTCGTCTTCCCACCACACGTAAACCTGGTCGTCCCAGGTCGGACGTGCGCCCCGGCGTTCGGCGTTGGCCATGAACGACTGGACGATCTTGCCGCCAGGTAATTCGACGTAGAACACCGAGTGGCCGCCGAGGTAGGCGATGTCATGCACTTTGCCCTTGGACCAGTTGTAGCGCTGCTCGGGCTTGAGGGTGCTGACCAGCATTTTTTCCGGGCGGATGGCGTAGGTGACTGACTTGTCCTGCACCGAAGTGCTGACGCCGTGACCGACGTAAATCTTCTGTTCCAGGTCCGGGCTGTGGATGATCGCGTGACCTTCGAGGTCTTCCACAACGGTGCCGTCGAAGGCGTTCACGTTGCCGATGAATTCGCAGACCATGCGGCTGACCGGCGCTTCATAGATGTCGACCGGGCTGCCGATCTGGGCGATCCAGCCCAGGTGCATGATCGCGATGCGTTCGGCCATGGTCATGGCTTCTTCCTGGTCGTGGGTCACCATCACGCAGGTCACGCCGACCCGTTCGAT
>Ga0066791_10000039_pt1 | contig 52189 bp, 51 predicted proteins | sample OrgsoiDNA2013051_FD_70944 | JGI IMG/M metagenome (GOLD analysis project Ga0066791, IMG submission 70944) | Permafrost soil microbial communities from the Arctic, to analyse light accelerated degradation of dissolved organic matter (DOM) -... | ecosystem: Environmental > Terrestrial > Soil >...
AAGGTGCGGAACAGATTTATCTGCACGCCCAGCGCGACTGGGATGAAAACATTGAGCATGACCAGAAGATTCGGGTCGGCAATGAACGGCATGACACCGTTGAGGCGAATGTTTTCAGTGAGTTCAGGGTTGAAGAGCACCGCATCACCCACCTCGACCGCAAGAGTGAAACCCGGGCGGATGATCACCTCACCGTTGGCGTGACCCAGCATGTGAAGGTTGGGACGGCACAGTTTGTCGAGGCTGGGACGGAGATTCACTACAACGCTGGGGAAAAGGTTGTGGTTGAGGGTGGCATGGAGCTTACGGCGAAGGCTGGGGGGAGCTTTGTGAAGGTTGATGCGGGGGGCGTGACGATCAGTGGCGTCAATGTGAAGGTTAACTCTGGTGGTGGGCCAGGTTCCGGCACCGGCATCGGCATCCTCGCCCCGCTGATTCCAGGCCTCGCTGCGGCCGACATCGCCGGTCGACTGATGAAAGAAGCCAAGTCCAATCCGACCTGGCTGGAATTGAACTTGCACTACGACAACCTTGAGCCCGTGCCGGGCGCGTCCTACCGCGTTGACTTCGCCGACGGCTCGACCCGTGAAGGTGTGCTGGACGATGACGGCTTTGCCCGGTTGGAGGATGTGCCGAAAGGACCGGCCAAGGTGTATTACGGCGAGGACCCGAGGCCGTACAGCCGTGAAAGCGTCGCGGTTGTGCAGAACTCTGACGAAAAAGTTAACGCTGATTTACGCAAGCTCGGCCTGGACCCGGACCAGGTTGATTTACAAGCATTGGTGGAGAAAGCCGCAGGGAGGCTGTCATGAGTGACGAAGTAGTTGAGAGCGCAAACGAAGGTGACGAAGACCGCAGCGCCGCTTACCAAGAGGCCGCGGTAGAACTGGCAAAAGGCATCGCGCTCGGTGCCGTGCCGTTTCTTGGCCAGGCCATCGACGCCTACGACACGATCGAATCCTCTATCGTCCTCTACAACGCAGAGTCGACAGACGGAAAGGAAGAAGCTCAGTTCGACCTGCTGATGGCCGTCATCGGCTGGGTGCCAGGGCCGGGCGACGGGCTGAAGAAAAGCCTGCGCATCGTCAACAAAGACCCTCAACGCTACGCCCCGGTACTGTTCGACCTGCTGCGCTTCGTACTACAAGAATGCGGGATCAAAACCAGCCCCGAAGAACTGCTCAAGCAAATATTCGATGCCAGCAAACTGCGCGCGGAACTCGACGAAATCATCACCGGCGTCAAAGGCTCATCGACTTTCCAGAGTCTTCCAAATTGGGCAAAAACATCCGTCGTCACCGTCCTCGCCGCCTCCCGCGACAACATGCCCGCCATGGTCGGGATTGTTGAGAAGCGGTTGGTTAAATGGAAAGGGATGCAGCGTAATAGTTCGGCGGCCTCCTCCGGGTCAAGCCACCCAAAAAGAGCGGAAAAACCCGCAAACAAAGACTCGGCTGTTGCGGCGAAGGGCAAGGATGGCGCCAGCGGCACTCATTCCAACCAAGTTGAAGCCTCCAAAGTCGGCCTTCAGGCCCCTTCCAGCATTTTGAATGAAGGGCTGGGGGTTAGTGGGGAGCATATTGCTGACTACATCTGCGCAGTGGAATTTGGTTGGGGTAAGGATTGGGATGGACATGATAAGGGAGCGGATGGGAAGTGGCTTGAGGGTGTGCCGAGTGCGGGTAAGACAGGGAAACTCTCGGCGGGAGGAAGTCCGAAGGCAAAGCACGTTCTCTACAAACTGTCTGATGGCGCTAATGGGACGGGCTTAGATGCCGTTTGGCGGGCGGACCCTGCCAACAATGAAGGCGAGCAGTTTGCCATTATTGAGGCGAAAGCAAGCCGCGATGAAGATGCGCCAAAATTCATGCGGAAACTGAACAATACGCGAAAACCTGGTATCAGCTCAAAATTAGGGGTTTCCGGCCTGACTGACCCAAGCGAGCTGATAGAACCTATCGAAAGCAATGAAACGAATACTGCTAGTAAAAAGAAAAACACAATAAGCACCGGAAAACACAAAGCTACCACAGCCAAAAGTGAAACACGCCCGTCCAAGAAAAAGAGAAAAATACTGGTTCAAATGAGTAGAGAATGGATCGATGAAAACCTTGGCAAGGCTGTTTCTGGAGTTTCTCTAGCCAGCCAAATAACACACTCGTATAGCCGACATCTATTTTATACTCCCCTATACCATGCAAGCCTAAGCCCGAAAGAACATGCTAGCGCACGACTAAGTAATGCAGATGATAGCTCCCATCAAAACCACAAAGCGTTCCACTATGCCGATCACGAAATTAAAGCTTTCGTGAACAAACGTAAAAAATCTTTAGCTAAAAAACATGGTGCGTTAGATTCACTTAAGGTCGAGGCATAGAAGCATGATCAAGAGACAAAAATTCTATAGCGAAAACCATTACAAAATTTTCCTAAAAGAACATGACGAAGTCATAGATTTTTTCAAGACAAGAAAATTCAAATCAGACTCTCCCGAAGAAGAGGCCACCCTACGCTCTAGATTTTTTCAGCGATTGGCGCTCAATAAACTTTTGGCGACATACACCGCTGGAGAAGAAATCAAAGCCCTCATTCCACTACTCGAAGACCTAATTACAAAATATGAGATTCGGCAGCAAAAACTAGCGGAGTCCGAAGAAACAACTGACATATCACCACTCGCAATTGACGACTATCCTTACCAATACGAAGAATGTGTGCAAGTCGTAGGGTTATGTATTTTATTGCATCGCACTGACCTGCTTAAAAGATTCATAAAATTAATAGACAATGCAGGCTATGCGGGTGACGACACGTTATATGAAGACTTGCTCTGTAAGGTATTACCTGGACGGCACGACATAGACCAGTGGTATCACGACGTATATTCACCTTTAGTACAAGCAATATATGCAAAAACGAAAGAAGAGGCGACCAGCTTTCTTAAAAAATACTGCAGCCAATGGTATCCAGCCTTCAAACAAGCACCGTGGCACGACACTCATCATCAAGGAGAGGGAGGAAGCTACGTAGGTTATTGGGCTATCGAGGCAGGAGCAATTGCTTTTTTATATGGCATAGATGACAGCAAAATCGATCACATGGTGTATCCAAAGGACTTGGTCGAATACGCGAGAAATTACCAACCGACCAATGGGTCCCAGGTTGCTCGTGTAGATGCAGGACAACCGTGCAGCAAGACTGGCTATTGGTTTACGCCGGCAAAAGCAGAGTCCCGCCGTCACTTTAGTCAAGGCGACATAATGCCTGGGTTCAGTGACTCTCATTGGGGCGATACAATTTGGTATTGGTCGGGAGAATAATGATAACGGCGACAAATTGACTTGACTTAAGTCAGTTATTAGTCAGATGGGTGGACAACCGCCCATCGAGTCCAGGTGAAAGCGATTCGACAAGGAATAGCCCCCCTGATGGAAGAGAGCCAGACAAACGAAATGAACAGACGATAGCGTTTCATCGTTGACTCGTACTACCGAAAGTCCATCCATCTCTACGATACAACCGAGTCGCGCTGGGCAAGCAGGACGATGCAGGCAGATTCTCCAGATCAGGAGAAGGCATTACGAACGGGGTACTTCAAGGAGGCTGCGTTCAGTGCCTTGCTGATCAGTTACACGGCCGGCGAGCCGATTGACAGCCTCATTCCCCGGCTGGAGAAGCTGATCAGTAGCTACGAGATTTACCAACAAGCTCTGGCGGCCGAGGAACGCGACCCTGACATTTCACCCTTGACCATCGACGACTGGCCCGAACACTATGAAGAGTGTGTTCAAGTCATCAGCCTATGCATTTTGTTGCAGCGCACCGACCTGCTGACTCGCTTCGTCGCCTTGATAGATCGCGGGGGATATACCCGTGAAGACGCGCTCTACGAAGATCTTCTGCGAAAGCACCTACCGGATCGCGCTGATCTGGACGAGTGGTTCCACGATCTCTACACACCGCTGATCAGGGCGATATACGCCACCGAACCTGAAGAATCGGGCCACTTGTTAAAGCACTATTGCGAAGCGTGGTATCCCGCTTTCGCCACGCAACAAACCAACTGGCATGACAGTCATTTGGAAATTGAAGATGACGATGGCAACTACGTCGGTTACTGGGCTTTTGAAGCGGACGCCATCGCCTTTTTATACGGTATCGACGACAGCAAGATCGATCACATGGTTTACCCCAAAGACCTGGTGGCATATGCCAGGAACGCCGCAAACACGTAAACTCCCGTCTCACCAAGAAACGGACTTCGGATTCAACGCCATGGAATTGCAATTCACCATTACCCCCGAACACACTCAAATCAGGATCGGCAAATTGCTTGAGCAAGCAATGCTCAAGGATGATCAACTGCAGGCCCGGCTGTTAGGCTATGTGACTCGCTTTCAGGACCGTCTGCTCGCGCCGTTGCTGTTTCTCCTGGGGTTGGTTGGCGGCATGCTGGCGATCTATTTTCCCGCGCGCGAGCTCAGCCCCCAGAAACTCATCTCCATGGCGCTGTTCGCGGTGATTTTCGTGGTTTGCTGGTGGTTCTATTCCGGTCGGCTGCTAAGCCATTTGCGCGAACGTATCGCCAACAACCGTGCGAAGCCGCGCGCGCCTTTTCGCAGGGCGAACCAGCGTCTGATTGAAATAAGAATACGGACCATGCTCAAAACTGTTGAAGGTGCATATTGCCTTCAATTCGATGACCTGGGTTTCACCTTGATCAATACCAGAGGCAAAGGAGCCAAAAGCCGGCTGGCCTGGGGGCAGATTGTGCGGCTCAAGGTAACGCCTGACTTCTACTCCGTTGCCTGCGCCAAACTGGATAGTGAGGACAAGGCCTATCACATCCCCAGACACAGCGATGTGATGGACGCGGACTCGTATCAGCAAGGTTTGGAACTGTTTTTGAGCCGGGTGCCGGTCTCGGCCAGTTGACGTGCAACCAAGTTCAACGCCTGCCCGGAAGCGGGTAGGCGTGTTTCAGCAGGTGTCAGACCGGCGCCTTCCACCCCAACATCCGCTGCTGCGCCACCTGCAACAGGTCACACCCATCCTGCGTCAGCAAATACAGCGCATGGGTAATGTGCGGAATGTCCTGCACATCGCCGTCCTTGAAGCAGTGGCAATGAAGCGTTTCCAGCAAATTGCTGCCTGCACGGACTCGTTGTAGAGCGGCTTCGAGAATGTCTTGGGGATTGGCCTCGGTGTCGATGACCAAGGGGTTTGTGTCGGTGACGCTACTTTTGATAGAGCGATAGCGATCAGGAAAGGCATTTAGCGTTGGCATAGTGATTACTCGATGATTAGTAAATTACCGCCAGCACCGTGACCAAACGATGGGAGGCGGACTGTGTACAGGCTTGGTCAACCGATACCATCAACTCGGCTCGCCCGAAGGCGTCCTGCACACAGCCGCCATTGCAACGCACTACGAAGACATAGAAGTCCGCAGGGCGAATGATGGCACACATATGTGCGATGGCATCAGGTGACCAAACCCGATCGCTGATTTTGCAGCGAAGCCAAACAGTAAACGCTGCGGGCAGGCCGGCGAAAGACGACAAAGCGTCCAAGCTTGTAGGACCGGGACGAAGCTGTCTTAGGATTTGTTACGACTGACGAGTAGCGCTGTAGGACCTGACAAAAAGAAGGGATTCACCAATGAAAACACCCTGGAAATACCTCTTCGCAGCACTGCTCACCACCCCGGCCTACGCGCAACCGCTCAAGCCCATCCTCACCTGTCCTTTAGCCGATAACACCAAGGTGTCGCTGTTGGCCGAACCCGCCGAAGACGGACAGCGCTTATTCATAAAACTCGACGGCAAAACCCACATCGCCTTCACCGACATGCCTCAATCAGATTTCGTCGGCCGAATTGTCCTGGCAAAGTGCGTTTCCTCAAGTTTGATTTTCGCTCTGGAATACGGCTCGCCTTATATGAAAGGCGTGGTGCTGCGCAAAAACCCCATCACCCACACCGTCGAGCAAATCGATTTTTCCGAGAAAGCCCTGCCCCGTTGGCTCTATCTGGGCCCGCAGCAAATGCGCCTAGTGATCCCAAACGAAGGCTATGAAGTCCCGAACAAGTTCTTGCTCTACGACTACATCACCGGCCAAGGTGAGCCCGAAACCGCCATTGGAATTGACACACTCCCCAATGCGCACGGCTTCAAGGTCGTGCACCTGGGGAAGTAACCGCGCCGTTTGGCCACTTGTTCCCCCTGTCCCTCATCAAGAATGTTGCGGATATTTCTTATCCGGAGACTGCTGCGCAGTCCAACGGGAGCAAGCTCCCTCGCCACAAGTGACTAGTTGTTTGTTCTACCGTTTGATTGCCGGCATTAATCCATGTTTTTAGTTGCCCACATGAAACCTCTGTCAGAAACAGCCTAACGACCGGTGGCACTCCGCTGGCTTAACCATCGCTTAACCCCGCGGTCCAAACCTGTACTGGACCGCACGCCTTCAGACTCTTTCTGATGCCCAGTGCGGTAGGTTCGTCGTGTTTCACGTCGGGCTGACTTTCCATCTGCACTGGAGATATCCCATGAACATGCGCACTTTGCTGATTACCACCGCCCTCGCCTGCACCGCTTTTGCCAGTTTGGCTCAGGCCGCCGATACGTCCTCGACTCAAGCCGTGCCTTATCGCTACGGCATGCCGCTGCATGTGGGCAAGGTCATTGCCATGACGGAGCCCTCGACGCCGGACTGCAAAGTCATTAAGGCTGATATGAAGTACATCGATAGCGCCTCGGGCAAGCCTGAAGAAATCACCTACAAGAAATTGTCTGACGCGTGCAGTTTCCAAAACTGACAGAAGGCTCTGATTCGGCACTTTGCGGTAGGCGTGTGAGGGTTCTGGCGCTATGCTCTGGACGCCTCCCTCACTGCCGCAAGGATTCGCCATGCAGTTATCGTTTCGTACGTTGTCGACGTTTACCGCCGCGCTGTGTGTCGTGCTGGCGTTGATATGGGGTTTGCTGCCGGATCGGTTGTTGGCGATCTGGAGCATTGAGTATTCGTCGGCGGCGGGTTTTGTCGCGCGGCGCTGTGCGGTGTTATTCGCCGCGCTGGGCGTGATGTTTTATCTGGTTCGCAACGAGGCGCCGTCCGTCAGCCGCAATGCACTGAGCACGGGCTTCACGGTGGGCTGCTGGGGGTTGGCGACGCTGGGTTTCGTCGAATGGCTGAATGGCCATGCCGGGCCGGGCATTATGCTGGCTGTAGGGGTAGAACTGGCGCTGGGCCTGGGGTTTTTCCAGACCCGGCGCGTGTCGGTTGAGCTTGAAGCCGCGGGTTAAAACGCTTTTCGGTCGAGGTGCAAAGGCTGAACGGTAGCCCTGTGCTGCATGTCTGAACGAAGTTCGGCGATCAAGTCATTGATTTCTCGACAACCATTCAAGCGTTTGGCGTTTATGCCGGTCACCAATAGATCGAGCTGATCCGTTTGCGTGTCGGCATAGACCTTTACGGTCATCGACAGGTCAGGCGACAGCGTGCATTGACAGCGCTTCGGCAGGAAGCTGCTTTCAATGATATTGCGTAGTTCCAGGGCAGAAAGAAACATGGCGACCCTCTCCTTAATGTGAGACTGCCAATCAAATAATCGTCGGTCGGCGATGAAGTAACCCGTTTGTCTTCCTTGCGGGCCTGAACACTCCATTACCTGACCGTTCTCTCGTAGCTACGCTGACTCATAAGTGCGGTCGGTCAGCTTAAGACCAGCTACAGCATAAAACATGCCTAAGATTTCGCTCTGCACCTCGTCGGTAAATCAAAGATTTAACGAAAGTGCCAGCAAAGCGCCTCATGCAATCTGCAAGAAAGGCCTGCTTGAGCCCTGCAATTTGCAAATCGGGCGACAGGTTTGCGTAAGCCGCGCACAGCGGTAAAAATGCGAACACTAAATTTTAGTATCCGCTGACCACACTCACACGCAAGGAGGCATCATGGGTTCATTGACCTTAATCAATACCGTCGGGCTGATAGTTGCCGGGCTGTCTTGTGCAGCGCACGCGGCGAAACTCGAAGAGGTCGCGCCGTTTCCCAAAGCCGAGAGCGGTTTTACCCGCCAGGTCATTCATCTGGCACCTCAAACTCAGGAAGATGGCTTTCAGGTCGAAATTCTGGCTGGCAAGACGTTGACCGTGGATTGCAACCTTCAGCGCTTGGGCGGGATGCTTGAAGAGAAGAATCTGGAAGGCTGGGGTTATCCGTTTTATCGGCTGGAACAGGTGATTGGGCCGATGAGCACGATGATGGGCTGCCCCGATGGCAAGACGAAAAAGGACTTCGTGCCGGTGGTCGGTGACGGGTTTATGTTGCGCTATAACAGCAAGCTGCCGATTGTGCTTTATGTGCCTAAGGATGTTGAGGTTCGTTATCGGATCTGGACGGCGTCGAGCAAGGTTGAGACGGCTGTTCAGGAATAGCTGATCCCGGTCAAGTGCGGTCCTGTGGCGAGCGAGCTTGCTCGCGCTGGGTGGGCTGGGCTGGGCTGGGCTGCGTAGCGGCCTCAAATTCTGCAACTATGTCAATTTTGTGAGTGCTGCGCACTCAAGCGGGAGCAAGCTCCCTCGCCACAAAGGCACCAACATGGCTTGAGATGACATTCAACCTTCTGGCCTTAGCCACAGGAGCTGCCCTTTGATTACCTGCCACGTCAAATATGTAATCGATCCCTACCAATTGAGCGACTTCGAAGCCTACGCCAAGGCCTGGCTCGCTATCGTCGAGCGCTTGGGCGGTACTCATCACGGCTACTTCCTGCCGTCCGAAGGCGCGAGCAATATCGCTTACTGCCTGTTCAGTTTTCCGTCGCTGGCGGATTACGAAAGCTACCGCCACATCGCGATGACTGACCCGGAAAGTACGGCGTTGGTGGACTCGCTGCTCGATAAAAAGTTTATCGTCAGCTACGAGCGCACGTTCCTGCGCCCGATGTTGGCCTGACATCCGCTCACGCCGGGGTGCCGCAGACAGCGGCGCGCTCGGCGACGTGACGCAAGCTGTCGAAGTTGATGTTGGCGCCCGAGTCGATGGCCACAAAGGTCTGCCCTCGTACGCCGGTCTGGGCCACGTACTTCTTGATCCCGGCCACGGCCAATGCGCCGGAGGGTTCGGTGATCGAGCGCGTGTCGTCGTAGATGTTCTTGATTGCCGCGCAAAGTTCGTCGTTGCTGACGGTGATGACTTCATCGACACAAAACCGGCAAACCTCGTAACCATAAGCGCCAATCTGCGCCACCGCCACGCCGTCGGCGAAGGTGCCGACGTTGGGCAGGACCACCCGTTCACCGGCCTGCAACGCAGCCTGCAAGCACGCGGAATGTTCCGACTCTACGCCGATGATCCGCACTTCTGGCCGCAGGTATTTCACGTACGCGGCGATGCCGGCGATCAACCCACCGCCGCCCACCGGGACGAAGATCGCGCCCAGCGGACCTTGATGCTGGCGCAGGATCTCCATGGCGACGGTGCCCTGCCCGGCAATCACATCTGGATCGTCGAACGGCGAGACAAAGGTGCGACCGGTTTGCTGCGCCAGGTTCAGGGCGTATTCCAACGCGAACGGAAAGCTCTCGCCATGCAGCACCCCGTCGGCACCTCGGCTACGCACCCCGAGCACCTTTAGCTCCGGCGTCGTGCACGGCATGACGATGGTCGCGGCAATCCCCAACTGACGGGCCGCGTGTGCCACGCCTTGGGCATGGTTGCCGGCTGACGCGGTGATTACGCCACGAGCCTTTTGCTCATCGCTGAGCTGCACCAGTTTGTTGTAGGCGCCGCGGATCTTGAAGGAAAAGGTCGGTTGCAGGTCTTCACGCTTGAGCAGGATCTGGTTGCCCAGCGCCTCGGACAGCGCTGGCGCCGGTTGCAATGGCGTGCGCACCGCCAGCTCATACACCGGCGCGGCGAGGATCTTTTTCACGTAGTGCTCAAGCAAGCTCTGCTGGGCGGTGGTGGTGCTGTTCATGCTCATCTCCTGTTGTTCCCGCCCGGCGTAGGAGCTGCCGAAGGCTGCGATCTTTTGATCTTCAAAAGCAAAAGATCGCAGCCTTCGGCAGCTCCTACGCCGGACGTGTTCCGGTTCAAGACCCAGGAGACAGAAAGTAAAAACCCGCCTCTAGGGCGGGTTGGGTGCTGCAGTCGTGAGCTAGCCCGCCAAATAAGGAATGGCGGTAATAATGCTTGGCTGGCAGCGCAATACGGTGGAAGTCATGGATTGAAATTAGCCGGGCGCTGATGGCAAGTCAATGGCCAATTTTGTTGAGCCTCTGTAGGCTGGCCATTCTGCTCATTGTCCCCAAGGAAGGAAACCATGAAGTCTGTCGCCCTGCCCCTGATCACCCTGATTGCGTTTGCTGGCTACACCGTTTCGGTGATGCTGTCGGCGGAACAGTCGTTGATTGATTTTGGCATCAGCCTGATGTCGCGGCCGGATACGGCGCAGGTGGTGATTGATTTGTATTTGCTGGCGACGTTGGCTGGGGTTTGGATGTACCGGGATGCTCGCAAACGCGGGCAGTCGGCGTTGTCCGTGATTCCGTATCTTTTGCTCACGGCCATTTTTGTGTCGATTGGGCCGTTGTTGTATTTGGTGGTTCGGGGGCTGCAAGACAGCAAGGACTCGGTCAGATCAGCTCAAGAGGTCTGATCAAGGATTTGCTGTGTTGTTGAAATTGCCTTCGCGAGCAAGCCCGCTCCCACAGGAGATTTGTGGCGTTCACAGGTCCCCTGTGGGAGCGGGCTTGCTCGCGAAGGCGGCCTGATAGCCAACACAATTATTTGGCCAACCGCCGGAGCCCAAGCACCATCACCCCCGCCCCCAACATCATCGCCGTCAGAAACAGTGGATACGAAACCCACCACGGCGTCCCGGACGTCATCATGCTGAACTCGGACATGCCGCCAATGCTCGCAATCAGGTTCAACGGCAAAAACACCACGTTGATCAACGTCAGTTTGCGCAGCAGGTTGTTCATGCTGTTGTTCATCAGGTTGCCCCGGGCGTCGATCAGCCCGGAGAACACCGTGGAATAGATTTCCGCCTGTTTGTAGCACTGGTTGTTTTCGATGATCAGGTCGTCGATCAGGCTGATGGACTCGGCGCTGAAGTGCTCCTTTTCCGCATGGTTGCGCAGCCGGGTCAGCACCGCGCCGTTGCTGTGGATGGCGTTGATGTAATAGATCAGGCTTTCGCTGAGATTGAACATCTGGATCAGGTGCTGGTTTTCCATCGATGCATTGAATTTCTGCTGCAACTCCCGGGCAACCAACTTGATCACCTTGAGGTGGCCCAGGTAGTGATGGATGTTGTTGAACAGTAAATCCAGCAACACATCCAGCGGCGTATTCAGCCGTTGGCGGGTGCCGAGCCCGTGCAGCGGCGAGTCATCGGTGGCGATCACCAGCAGGCTGCGCGGCGAAAACAGCAAGCCGCAGGACGACACCTCAAAGGCCAGGCTGCCTGCACCGGAATAGTTTTCCGGGCGCTTCCAGATCAGGAACAGATTGTCGGGGTGAAACTCGATGCGCGACACCTCGTCAGGGTCCAGGGCCGAGGCCAGGGCGTGTTCATCGAGCTTGAAATGGCTGTGCAGCAGATCCCGCTCGGCGGCATCGGGGTTGCTGAACAACATCACTTCGGCGTCCAGCCGTTCGACTGCATGCAGGGCGCCGTGGGTCAGTTGAAAGCTTTTGATCATCGGCCTCTCACCAGGCCTGGCCGCGGCGCTTGAGCTCCAGGCGACGGACGAACTCTTCCAGCACCAGCGAGTACAAATCGTCCTGCAAGTAAGCGTCTTCGATGCCGGCGTCCATGTTCGGGTTGTCGTTGACCTCGATCACCACCACTTTGTCGCCGGACTGCTTGAGGTCGACGCCGTAGAGGCCGTCGCCGATCAGGTTGGCGGTCTTCACTGCCAGTTCCACCACCGCGCGCGGCGCTTCGTGGACCGCCAGGGTGCGGCATTCGCCGTTGATGTCCGAGCCCTTGGCCTTGTGGTTGTAGATCTGCCAATGGCCCTTGGACATGAAGTACTGGCAGGCAAAGATCGGTTTGCGATTGAGCACGCCGATGCGCCAGTCGTACTCGGTGTAGAAAAACTCCTGGGCCAGCAACAGTACCGAGTGTTCGAACAGTTCGGCGGTGGCTTCGAGCAAGGCTTGCTGGCTCTCGACCTTGATCACACCTCGGGAGAAGCAGCCGTCAGGAATCTTCAACACTAGTGGAAAGCCCAAGCGCTCGCCGACTCGCTCGAAGTCTTCCGGTCGTTCCTTGTAGAGGATTTCGGTGGCGGGCATGCCCAATTGATGGCTTTTGAGAAGATCGGTCAGGTAGACCTTGTTGGTGCAGCGCAGGATCGATGCGGGGTCGTCCATCACCACCAGCCCTTCGCTCTCGGCTTTCTTGGCGAAGCGGTAGGTATGGTTGTCGACGCTTGTAGTCTCGCGGATCAGCAACCCGTCGTATTCAGCGATACGGGCGTAGTCCTTGCGCTCGATCAACTCGACGTCGATACCCAGGGTTTTGCCGACCCGGACGAAATTATCCAGGGCTTTGGCGTTGGACGGCGGCAATGCTTCTTGCGGATCATGCAGGATCGCCAGGTCATAACGGGCCAAGCGCCGGGAGCGCGGCACGCGCCAGATCTTGCGACTGAAACTGTCCAGAGAGTTGGCGAACTGATCTTCCTGATCTTCGCGCAACTTGTGCAAGGCACCGGACTTTATACCTTCGATGTGCCAACCGTTAGTTCTTCTAAACTCAACTAGCAATATCGGACACGGAAAGACTTCAAATAACTGCCGCGCCAGATCCTGCAATGGCTCGATATTAGTCTTGCCAAAATAAAGGGTTAGCGTAAAGCCTTCGGTGTCGCTGTAAAGATGATTGCTGAGGGCTTTTTCCAGCGGTTTATCCAGATCATCGAGAGCCAGACCGTAAAGCGATTTACGGGTCAGTTCGCTGATGGTCCGCACCGACGGAATAACCTTGTGCCCCCGGGCCTCGGCCAGCAGCGAGCAGTAATAACCGTGCCCCAGGTACTTGTAGCTGCGGCACAGGTTGATCACCTGGACCCGTTTGCCCTGCTCGTTGTCACGGGTTTGTTCCAGGTATTCCTGGGCCGTGACGATGTCTTCGCTGGGAAAGTAGGACGCCCAGTCTTCCTTGCGTTCGACGATGATAATCAACTGACTTGAAGTTCTGATCGCGTCATTTAAATAAGTTGCCGCCGGCAAAGTTTGCTCGGATACTTCGCGCCAATGACCTTGTACCGCTGACATAGTGATTGATCCGTTGGAGAACAAGACCTTTCCTATTAAGCACGAACTTTTTTGAAAGTCCCGTTTCGTTACGCAACTTTTACGGTGGTCATATGAATCCTGTCTTTCGCTTGGCGGTAGTTGAAGACTTACCGGCGTTGCTGAAACTCGAAGAGCAATGCTTCACCACGGATCGGCTCACCAGTCGCAGCTTTCAGTGGATGATCACTCGCGCTCATGGACAGCTGCTGGTCGCCCAACACGGGGAACAACTGGTCGGCTACGCGGTGGTGCTGTTCCACCGAGGCACGTCTCTGGCGCGGCTCTATTCGATTGCCATTGCCTCAGATGCCCGCGGCAATGGCTTGGGTAAACAGTTGCTGGAGTGGATCGAGGCCTGTGCCCTTGAGCACGATTGCGCCTACCTGCGGCTTGAAGTGCGCACCGACAACCCGGCGGCGATTGCCTTGTATGAGCGCAACGGTTACAGGCGTTTTGCGCTGATTCATGACTACTACGAGGACCACGCCGACGCATTGCGCCTGGAGAAACGCATCCTCCAGCACCGCGACTCGCGCAATATCCAGGTGCCGTGGTACCGCCAGACCACCGACTTCACATGCGGCCCGGCCTGTTTGCTGATGGCGATGGGCGCGTTGCAACAGGGTCGGTTGCTAGAGCGCCGCGAAGAACTGCAAATCTGGCGCGAGGCGACCACGGTGTTCATGACCTCGGGCCACGGCGGTTGCAGCCCGCAGGGGCTGGCGTTGGCGGCATGGCGACGCGGGTTTCGTGTGCGGCTGCAACTGAGCATGGCCGGGCCGTTGTTTCTCGACGGGGTGCGCGATGAGCATAAAAAGGACGTAATGCGGTTAGTGCATGAAGAGTTCACTGCGCAGTTGCAGGATACCGATGTGGAACGGGAGGTTGGCGGGCCGCTGGATCTGCCGCAGTTGCTGGACGCTGGCGGGCAGCCGCTGGTGTTGATCAGTAGCTATCGGCTGACGCGCTCCAAGGCGCCGCATTGGGTGATGGTCACCGATTGCGACGAGGAGTTTGTGTACCTGCATGATCCGGATGTGGACCACAGCCAGCATCGCCAGCCGATGGATTGCCAGCATTTGCCGGTGAGTCATGGGGAGTTTGAGAAGATGTGCAGTTTTGGGCGGGGCAAACTTCGGGCGGCGGTGATTCTCTATCGCCGGCAGTGATCAAGTGCAGAGTGAATTATGTGGTGAGGGGGCTTGCCCCCGTTCGACTGCGCAGCAGCCGCCTGCGGTGTACCTGACTTTCACAAGTGTGATGGTTTCAGGGCTGCTTCGCAGCCCAACGGGGGCAAGCCCCCTCGCCACAGGGTTTTGTGTTTAACATCAGAGCGATGGTTACTTCAGTCCGACCTTGTACAACGCTCCATCCGCTTCATCCGTCAGCACATACAAATACCCATCCGGCCCCTGCCTCACGTCGCGGATCCGCGCCTTGAGCTCTCCCATCAAACGCTCTTCATGCACCACTTTGTCCCCATCGAACTGCAATCGGATGAGTTCCTGGCTCGCCAGCGCGCCGATAAACACGTTGTGCTGCCAAGGCTTGAAGCGATCAGCGTCATAGAACGCCATGCCGCTGATGGCGGGCGAAACCTCCCAAACGTGGTGCGGCGGCACGGTGCCTTCGACCGTCTTGCCCTTGGACTCCGGAATCGGCTCACCTGAATAGTTGACGCCGTTGGTTGCCAACGGCCAGCCGTAGTTCTTGCCACGCTCGATCACGTTGATTTCGTCGCCACCTTTGGGACCGTGCTCGTTTTCCCACAGCGTGCCGTTCCAGGGGTTGATCGCCGCGCCCTGCGGATTGCGATGGCCGTAGGACCAGATCTCCGGACGCACGCCGTCCTGACCGACAAAAGGATTGTCATCCGGCACCTTGCCGTCCGGGTAGATCCGCACGACTTTGCCCTGCAGCTTGTCGAGGTCCTGGGCGGTCATGCGGTCGTTGTTTTCGCCCAGGGTGATGAACAGATACCCGTCACGGTCGAACACCAGCCGCGAACCGAAGTGGTTGCCGACTGAGAGTTTCGGCTCCTGGCGGAAGATTACCTTGAAGTCCTTGAGGGTCGTCAGGTCGTCGGACAAACGTCCGCGGCCGACCGCGGTCCCGGCCTTGTCGCCCTCACCGCCACCCTCGGCGTAGGACAGATAAACCAGGCGATCCTGCTTGAAGTCCGGTGACAGCACCACATCGAGCAAACCGCCCTGCCCCTTGGCCCAGACCTTGGGCACACCACTGATCGGTGCTGAGCGTTTGCCATCAATGGTGACCACACGCAGGTTGCCGGGACGTTCGGTCACCAGCATGCCTTGCCGATCAGGGAGAAACGCCAAGGCCCACGGATGTTCCAGGCCTTTGGTAATCGGCGTGACTTCGAGGGTGCCTTGTTCGCTTTTCAGTTCCTGGGTGGGTGCCGCGAATACGGGCGCGGCGGCGGTGATCAGTACGCTGGCGCAAAAGGTGGCCAGGAGAGTTTTACGCAACATGCACGATTCCTTTTGTCGTTAACGGCATTGTCGTTTGAATGGCTGACAGAACCTCAGTCCTGTCGTTCAACGGTTGCTGCTGTCCGAGTCTCGTGGCGGTGGGTTTGGAATGAATTTCGGTGGCGCGCTTGGCGCTGTTTTGTCCTGGGGATAGCGGTTACCGATGCCGCCGTTTTCCACGGTCGGCGGACGCGGAACCGGCGCGAAAGTCGGCTGCCGAGTGGCCGGGGCATTTGGTTGCGTGCCCTGCATGCTGTTGGGGTTGGCCCGGTGAATCGGGCTGTCGTAGGGATTGCTGCTGCTGCCGGTCGGGCTCTGGGCCTGGGCCACCTGGCCGAGCAAGCCGCTCAAGGCCAACACCGTGCAACCGAGCACAAATCTGTTCATGGGAGCCTCTCAACGTACGTGTGAATAGAGCCTTCGATACCACGCTACGCCCGAGGTTCGGATTTGTTAACTGAAAGCACCTTCACAGATGTAACACCCGTTTACCGCACCGCTGATCCCCCCGCAGGGCTGGGGCTCACGCCGCTGAAACTTTTGCGCGGGGCCACAGGTCACCTGATCATCACTTGCGAGTAGACGACGATGGCCCGGGCAATCTGGAAAGGCGCAATCAGTTTCGGCTTGGTACACATCCCCGTGGCGCTGGTGTCGGCCACCTCGTCCCAAGGCGTGGATTTCGACTGGCTCGACAGCCGCAGCATGGACCCGGTGGGCTACAAACGCGTCAACAAGGTCACCGGCAAGGAAGTCTCCAAGGAACACATTGTCAAAGGCGTCGCCTACGAAAAGGGCCGTTACGTGGTGCTCAGCGAAGAGGAAATCCGCTCGGCGCACCCGCTGTCGACCCAGACCATCGACATCTTTGCCTTCGTCGACAGCGAACAAATCCCACTGCAAAACATCGACACGCCCTACTACCTGGCCCCGGACAAACGCGGCGGCAAGGTCTATGCGCTGTTGCGCGAAACCCTAAGCAAAACCAACAAAGTCGCCCTCGCCCACGTCGTGCTGCACACCCGCCAGCACCTGGCAGCGCTAATGCCGCTGGAGTCGGCCATGGTGCTGGTGATGCTGCGCTGGCCGGCGCAAGTGCGCAGCCTGGATGAGTTGGCGTTGGGCAGTGAAGTGACCAAACCCGAACTGGCCAAGGGCGAACTGGAGATGGCCAAGCGTCTGGTCGAGGACATGAGCGCCGACTGGAAACCCGAGGATTACCACGACAGTTTCGAAGACAAGATCATGGCACTGGTGGAGAAGAAGGCCCATGAAGGCAAGATCGAAGATGTCGAGAGCACCAGCGGTGAAGAAGAACGTAAGACCGCCGATGTTATCGACCTGACCGAACTGCTCAAACGCAGCCTCGGCGGCAAGGCGACCAGTAAACCGGCAGCCAAGCCGCGCAAAGCCGCCGCCAAACCGGCTCCGGCGAAAAAAGCCACGAAGAGCTCTCGCGGCTGACGGCCCGTGACGCTCGCAGCACAAGGTAGTCCGCCATGGCTAAATCGGTGAGTGAATACACGCGTAAACGTAACTTCGAGATCACCTCGGAGCCGCCCGAATCAGCGCCTGCCAAGCGCGGCAAAAAAGTGGCCTCGGCCCTGCGTTTCGTAATCCAGAAACACGCTGCGCGTAACCTGCATTACGATTTTCGCCTGGAGCTCGACGGTACTCTGAAGAGCTGGGCGGTACCCAAAGGCCCAAGCCTCGACCCGGCGCAAAAGCGCCTGGCGGTACACGTCGAAGACCATCCCATCAGCTACGGCACCTTCGAGGGCAGTATTCCCGAGGGGCAGTACGGCGCCGGGGATGTGATTGTCTGGGACCATGGCGTCTGGCAACCGATTGGCGACCCGCAAGAAACCTACAAGGCCGGCAAACTCAAATTTACCTTGATAGGCGAAAAACTCTCCGGTGACTGGGCGCTAGTTCGCACTCACCTGCGCGGCAGCGGCGACAAAGAGCAATGGCTGCTGATCAAGGAGCGGGACCAGCAGGCGCGCCCGGCAAGTGAGTTTGATGTGGTCGCCGAGTTGCCCAAAAGCGTGTTGAGCGATGCCACCATTGGCGACAAAAACACCAAGAAAGCCGTGAAAAAAACCAAGGCGATCAAGCCCAAACCGACCGCGCTTCCCGAACAACTCGCCCCACAACTGGCCACGCTGGTAGACAAAGTCCCGGCGGGCGACTGGCGCTATGAAATCAAGTTCGACGGCTACCGAATCCTCGCTCGCATCGACAACGGCGAGGTGCGGCTGCTGACCCGCAATGGCCACGATTGGACCGCAAAACTGCCGTTGCAAGCCAAGGCTTTGGCCGAGATGAAGCTCGACGGCAGTTGGCTCGATGGCGAAGTGGTGGTGCTGAACGACAAAGGTTTTCCGGACTTCCAGGGGCTGCAAAACGCCTTTGAGATCGGCCGCTCCGTGGACATCATTTATTTCGTGTTCGACGCGCCGTTCCTCCACGATGCCGATCAACGCGAGTTACCGGTGGAAGATCGTCGTGCCGCGCTGCAAAAAGCCCTTGGGCGCAAGTCTCGGCAGATCGTGCGCTTTTCCGAGGCCTTCACGGCGAACCATCAAGACATCGTCGAAAGCGCCTGTGCATTGTCGCTGGAAGGCGTCATCGGCAAACGCGCCGGCAGCCCTTATGTGTCGAGGCGCAGCCCGGACTGGATCAAACTCAAATGCCGTTTGCGCCAGGAATTTGTGATCATTGGCTATACGCAACCACAGGGTTCGCGCAGTGGTTTCGGTGCTTTGCTGCTGGGCGTTTACCACGATAAAGAGCTGGTTTACGCCGGACGTGTCGGCACCGGGTTCAATCAGGCCAACCTGAAGCTGTTTCATGGGCAATTGCAGAAAATCGAACGCAAAACTTCACCGTTGGCCAAATCATTGACCGCCGCTCAGGCCAGGGGCGTTCACTGGGTCGAGCCGACGCGGGTGTGCGAAGCCGAATTTGCCGAGTGGACCCGTGAAGGTGCGGTGCGCCAAGCCACTTTCATTGCCATGCGTACCGATAAGCCGGCGACAGAGATTGTTCGTGAGCAGCCACAATCCCCAAAGGCGACCAAACCCGCGAACGAAAAGCAAACCCGTAGCGCGGACAGCAGCGTCGCCGGGGTCAAGATCACTCACCCCGACCGTGTGATCGACAAGGACAGCGGCACCCGAAAACTGGAACTGGTGCAGTTCTACGAGCGCATCAGCGACTGGATTTTGCCGTTCCTGCGTAATCGGCCGGTGTCCCTGTTGCGGGCACCGGAGGGTGTTGACGGCGAACAGTTCTTCCAGAAACACGCTGAGCGCCTGGCCATTCCCAACATCAAGCATCTCGATCCGGAACTTGACCCGGGCCACGCGCGGCTGATGGAAATTGACACCACCGCGGCACTGATTGGGGCCGCGCAAATGGGCGCGATTGAGTTGCATACCTGGGGCGCCACCACTGACCGGATCGAAACCCCGGACCTGTTTATTCTCGACCTTGACCCCGACCCGGCGTTGCCGTGGAAAAGCATGGTCGAAGCGACTCAGTTGACCCTGTCGGTGCTCGATGAGCTGGGGCTGGAGGCGTTTCTGAAAACCAGTGGCGGCAAAGGCATGCACATTGTCGTGCCGCTGGCGCGCAAGGAAGATTGGGAGACGGTCAAGGCCTTCGCCAAAGCCATCGCTCAGTTCATGGCGCAACAGTTGCCGGAACGGATCACCGCGACCATGGGCCCGAAAAACCGGATCGGGAAGATCTTCGTCGATTACCTGCGCAATACCCGAGGCGCCAGCACGGTGACGGCGTATTCGGTACGGGCGCGGCCAGGGTTGCCGGTGTCGGTGCCGATTGCGCGGGATGAGTTAACGAGCCTGCACGGTTCGCAGGAATGGACCGTGGCAAATTTGCTGGAGCGGTTGGAGGGGTTGAAAGGTGAACCGTGGGCGGGGTATGCCAATCGGCAGAGGATTACGGCGAAGATGTGGAAGCAGTTGGGCAGCAAGAAACCTTAAGTATTGTGTTGAATGTTATGGCCCCACCGCGAGCAAGCTCGCTCCCACAGGGAATTTGTGTACGCCACCGATCCAATGTGGGAGCGAGCTTGCTCACGATGGGGCCTGCCGCCCCGCTACAAAAATCAGATCAGAACGAAAACCGCCAATAACCCACCAAAAATCGCCCACTTCTCCAGGTAGTAACGCGTGCGGTTTTGCTTTTTCAGCTCCTTGCCCCGCAAACGAACCTTGTAGATTTTGGTGAACAAGCGGTTGATTGCCCCCGTTTTGTCGCCCGCATCGTTCGGCGCGCCCGCCGCGGCCATGACATTACGACTGAACCAACCGTTGAGCACCGCCGCCCAGCGGTACTTCATCGGCCGCTCGACGTCGCAGAACAGGATGATGCGGTTCTGGTCGGTGGTGTTTTCGGCGTAGTGAATGAACGTTTCGTCGAACATCACCGCCTCCCCATCACGCCAGTGGTAGTTCTGGCCGTCAACGTTGATGTAGCAACCGGCATCGTTCGGAGTTTCCAGGCCCAGGTGATAGCGATAGGAGCCGGCATACGGGTCGCGGTGACGCACCAGTTTGGAACCCGGCGGCAGTTCGGCGAACATCGCCGCTTTGATCGAACCGATGCTTTGCACCAGCTCGGTGGTGCGCGGGCAGAGCTTTTGCGCCGAAGGATGGCTGTCGCCGTACCACTTCAAGTAGAAACGCTTCCAGCCGCTCTTGAAGAATGAGTTGAAACCGACGTCGTCATATTGGTTCGAGCGCTTGATCTCCCCGGCCTTGAGCAGGTTTTGGCCTTCGGCGCGGATGACTTCCCAGTTCGCCTGCAATGGGCTCAGGTCCGGAAAGTCCGCCGGGTTGAGGTATGGCTTGCTCGGGGTTTTGGAGAACATATAAAGGAAGCAATTGATCGGCGCCAGAAACGTCGAGTGGTCGCTTAATTGGCGGCCCAGTTTGTGGCGCACGCGACCGCGCAGGTGAACATACGCGATGGAGACAACATAAATGGCGGCAATGATGAGTTTCACGGCATTCGTCACACGTCAGAATTGAACAATCTGCCCCTTGCCGGCCAAGCGGTCTGGGCAGTGTCTGAATACGAAACAGCGGTCCCTGTGGCACGTCCTTGAGCCCTTGCCTTCATTGGCAATGGGTTGATAGATGGCATTTTAGCCACTGTCTGTAACAAATAGTTAGCATCCAACTGTGAAAATGTGTCCGCTGATACTGCCAAAGTGCCCGAGGTCGCCGACAACGTGCGCGGAGCCCTGGACACCTTCGACAAGAATGAAGGGGTCATCAAGGTGACACAGACGTGATCGCTACCGGCCATGGCGCGTCAGGCCTGTAGTGTCGGAATCAGTCCCGCTTCCCGGTAGCTGAGGATCAGATCGTCAAACAGGCCAATATCGAGCCGGGTCCGCGCAATCAATTGAGCCCCGGCAACGGCGGTGTAAATAGCGCGGGCACGTCGGCCACAGCTTTCTGCGCTGCCCGTTCCGGCGTCAGCCAGCACCTGCGCCAGCCAAGCCACATTGGCGTCTGCAAACGCCTTGACCTCGCGCTGGACCTCCTCGGGCAAGTCTTCGTATTCCGCTGCCATGAAGCTGGACAGACAAAGCCTGTTGCCGTCTTCTAACGATGTTCGAAAGATTGACGGGTAGAGTTCCAGGCAACGAATCGGATCGGCGTTCAATTCGCGTATCGCTTCCAAAACGCTAGCGGTGTCCTGCCAGTAACGTGCAGCGACTGCGGCACCAAGGTCGGCCTTGCTCGCAAAGTGGTAGTAGATGCTCGCGTTCTTGATTCCCACCGCATCACCGATGCTTCGAAAATTGATGCCGTTGTATCCGTGCCTCTGCGCTGCCGTTTTCGCAGCCGCCAAGATGGCTTCCCGCGCGTTTTCGCTCAAGTTCAATTCCCCAGCTTATCCAGTCGATGAGGCGAATTCTACTCGCAGCGCCACCAACCTGCCAACTGGAAGGTAGGGATTGACACCGTGCGGAAATGCGCCCAACGTTTACCTACCAACTGATAGGCAGGTAAAAACCATGACCTCTTCAAAATCGCAGTTCGAAACATCTACGCTTCCTATGATGAAAATCCACGACTGGTTCGATGGCCCCTACCCCGCTCGCGTGCGCATCGCATTGGCGGAAAAGGGTCTGCTTTCTCGAATCGAATTTGTATCGGTCAACCTGTGGACAGGCGAGCACAAGAAACCCGAGTTTCTGGCCATCAACTACTCCGGAACGCTACCCGTGCTGGAGTTGAATGACGGCACGCTCATAGCGGAGTGCACGGCTATTACTCAATACCTGGACGCATTGGATGGTAATCCCACCCTTAGCGGGCAAACGCCTGTAGAGAAAGGCCTCATCCACATGATGACCAAGCGTGCCGAAATCGAGTTTCTTGACTCGGTCAGCGCGTACTTTCATCACGCCACTCCGGGGCTTGGTCCGCAGGTCGAGCTCTATCAAAACCCCGAATGGGGCGGCCGCATGCGCGACAAGGCGGTCAGAGGCATGCACTATTTCGACAGCGTTCTCAAAAATCAGCCGTTCGTTGCGGGTGACAAGTTCTCCATGGCCGATATCGCGGTCCTGGGCGGCATGATTTTCGCCTCGCTGGTCAAAATCCCCGTGCCCGATGAATGTGAAGCGTTGCGGGCATGGCACGCAAAGATGCAGGAAAGGCCGAGCGTCCAGGAATGGCGAGCGATGGTGCAGCGTGGCGCACCTCAGCGTTGAGGGAAACGTGCTTCTGTCATCCCGGCTCCGGGATGGCGGATGCAGTTGCGCGACGAACTTATAAGGCGCTTCGACTGCCGGCCATCAGCGCTAGCAGCCCGACCAGCTTCTGCGCCGGGTTCATGCACCCCGCGCGTCTCGGTTGCAGTTATCACTTCTCTCCAGACAAAAAAATACCCGCACTCGGCGGGACCAATGGTTAAGCTTTGAACTCCATGCATGGAGGCATTTATGAAGTACACAACAATTCTTTTGATTGCCGCTTTGATCGGCGGCTGCTCCTCATACAGCGAGCGCGGCACCGGTGAAGGCGGAAGGGAAATCAACAACAAGGGCTACACCGTCCGCTGTGATGCGACACCAGCCAATCAGCCAGGCTGCTACACGCCCCCTCCGTCGTGGTCCTGGTGGCCTTCAAACAACATCAAATTTAAATTAGGGGCAAACTGAATCAGCTCCGCACCCTGCCCGTCAGGACCTCTCGCTGAGCAAAATAAAATAGCCGCTTGAGCATTTATTTTTAGAAAAATTGCCGAATTTGGATCACTGCCTACCCACTATTACCAGTAGAGCCAGCAATGTCGCTGGTTCTATTGATCATAGGAAACCAATATGGAAACCATTCAGTACATCTGCCTTTACGCAATGACCATCACCATCATGTTCCACGGCTAGCGTTAACTGGCGAGCCCATCGCGGCTCGCCTTCTCTCTCCCCCTTGATCACTCATCGCCCGGGCATGACCCGGCACAGGACGGCCCATGTGATACCGAGCCATCACTGCGATGTAGCTGGCACTACGGCGGGTCGAAATAAGAAGCCCACCTATTACGAAGTTATTGGTTTACCAGAGCGACTCGGCAAGCGGTTAGATTGCTCTTTAGTGACACGATGCAATAAAGAAACGTTGTAGTCGTAGGTCGATATCAACGGCACGGGTCCCTCGTGCCGAGCCATCTCAAGCCATTGCCTTGCTCGTTCAACGTCAAAGAATTCGTTCTTGAACTTCATCTTCGCAACAAGGTTCGCAGAGACCCTAAAGTGTCCACACCCAGCCGAGCATCTGATCTCTGACCAGCTACCAGTGATGTGGGCGGTTTTAGAGGCAGCCTGGCAAATTAAGCATTGCATGTTCGATCTCCTTTTCGATGACCTAACTACTGTAGCCGATCACCGGCCAAGGCTCTTCCCATGCCCAAGGAAAACGAAATCACTGATCCGCGGAAGATTGAGCGGTAGACCATCACGAATCTAGTCATCACCGGCGCGCCACTGCTCGAGCAGATCACCGTAATCCTCGAGGACTTGGGCGGCGCGACAGCCCTACCGGGTCCAACCCGAACTACCAAACGGACCAGGTTCGGCTGGTCGGCAACAGCGCCTGCCCTGACGAAGCGCAAGCCTGGGTTCGGGTAAACGCTGCTGACATCACCGACCTTTACCAGCGTCTTGGGGAGTACGCGCAGGCGTGGTGTTGAGCGAAAGGGAGATTGAGGAAGGTACGCACTTCAATTACAAGAGCGCGCTGAACCTGTGCTGGATGCCGCACCTAGCACTGACTGCCTGAGCACGATCATCACAATGATGCTTCGCAGGATCATCGGCGAAATTGACTGGCCTTCACCAGGTGTGAGGCGCAATGCCATGGTCAGGCTTGGCACCATTGATCGATGATGCTGCGCGTGAGGAGCTCATCGTAAAGCGGGATCTACGCGGCCTTTTTGAGTTTGCGTTCTTCACCGGCATGCGCCCCCAGGAAATTATTGCGCTGCGCTGGGATGCCGTGGATTTGGAGAAGCGCCAGGCGCACGTCTGCCGCGCCGTAGCCCAAGGGGTGATCAAAGAGCGCACCAAAACGAAGAAGAATCGGCATGTCCTGCTCAATGGTCGTGCATTACACGTCCTTGAATTCGCGGCTCAGTACGTGAAACGGCGCAAAGTCGGGACCGGTTCTATCAAGGAATTCCCCTACGTTTTCCCGCCCTCCAAGATGAGCTAGTACATCCGACAGACCTCAGACCTGCACAAACGCCTTAGAAAGGCTGGAGACACGTTATCGGCCGCCGTACAACTGCCGTCATACTTATGCGACAATATGCATAATGTCTGGCATGAATCCCGCCTTTATTGCCCAACAGCTTGGACACAGCGTCCAGATGCTGCTCTCGACTTATGCGCGCTGGTTGAACTCAAGCGGCGACTGGGGAGAGATGGATAAACTCCAAAATGCCCCAGGAATGGCCCAAGCGCCAAATGCGCGGCCCGCAACCCATTGATAGGTAAAGTAATTGATCTCCACAGCTAACATCACGATGCAGTTCGGCGCCAAGCCGTTATTCGAGAACGTTTCGGTTAAATTCGCAGCGGGTAACCGCTACGGCCTGATCGGCGCCAACGGTTGCGGCAAGTCGACCTTCATGAAAATCCTCGGTAACGATCTCGAGCCGTCCGGCGGCCAGGTCATGCTCGAGCCGAACGTGCGTCTGGGTAAATTGCGCCAGGACCAGTTCGCCTACGAAGAATTCACCGTTATCGACACCGTGATCATGGGTCACGAAGAGTTGTGGAAGGTCAAGGCCGAGCGCGATCGCATCTACTCGCTGCCGGAAATGACCGAAGCAGACGGCATGGCTGTAGCCGAGCTGGAAACCGAGTTCGCCGAAATGGACGGCTACACCGCCGAATCCCGTGCCGGTGAACTGTTGCTGGGCCTGGGTATCGGCATCGAGCAGCACTTCGGCCCGATGAGCGAGGTTTCCCCAGGCTGGAAACTGCGCGTATTGCTGGCTCAGGCCCTGTTCTCCGATCCTGAAGTGCTGTTGCTCGACGAACCGACCAACCACTTGGACATCAACACCATCCGCTGGCTGGAAAACATTCTGACCCAGCGCTCCAGCCTGATGATCATCATCTCTCACGACCGTCACTTCCTGAACAGCGTGTGCACCCACATGGCTGACCTGGATTACGGCGAGCTGCGCCTGTTCCCGGGCAACTACGACGAGTACATGACCGTGGCGACCCAGTCCCGCGAGCAACTGCTGTCGGACAACGCCAAGAAGAAAGCGCAGATTTCCGAGCTGCAATCGTTCGTCAGCCGCTTCTCGGCCAACGCCTCGAAAGCCAAGCAAGCGACCTCCCGCGCCAAGGCGATCGACAAGATCCAACTGGCCGAGGTCAAGCCTTCGAGCCGTGTGAGCCCGTTCATCCGTTTCGAACAAACCAAGAAGCTGCACCGTCAAGCGGTCATCGTCGAGCGCATGGCCAAAGGCTTCGACGGCAAGCCGCTGTTCAAGGACTTCAGCTTCGTTGTTGAAGCCGGCGAGCGCGTGGCGATCATCGGCCCGAACGGTATCGGCAAAACCACCCTGCTGCGCACCCTGGTCAATGAACTGACCCCGGATGCCGGTACTGTGAAGTGGACCGACGCCGCCGAACTGGGCTACTACGCCCAGGACCACGCGCACGACTTCGAAGACGACTGCAACCTGTTCGACTGGATGGGCCAATGGACCCAGGGCGGCGAGCAAATCGTTCGCGGCACCCTCGGCCGCATGCTGTTCTCCAACGACGAGATTCTGAAGTCGGTCAAGGTTATTTCCGGTGGTGAGCAAGGTCGCATGCTGTTCGGCAAGCTGATCCTGCAGAAGCCGAACGTGCTGATCATGGACGAACCGACCAACCACTTGGACATGGAATCCATCGAGGCGCTGAACCTGGCGCTGGAGAACTACCCGGGCACGCTGATCTTCGTCAGCCACGACCGTGAGTTCGTATCGTCCCTGGCCACCCGCATTATCGAGTTGAGCCCTAGTGGCGTGATCGACTTTAGCGGCACGTACGATGACTACCTGCGTAGTCAGGGCGTCGTGTTCTAAAAGCAGCTATTAGTTTCAAGCTGCAAGTAAAAGCCCTGTCCTGGTGACGGGGCTTTTTGCATTTCAATGTTGGGTACATTGTGGTGCAGAAACCTTCGCGGGCAAGCCTCGCTCCTACGGGTATGCACGTCCCCTGTAGGAGCGAGGCTTGCCCGCGAAGAGGCCCTCAAACCCAACGAACATAGTTAGCCTGCTTCCTTTTATTTCCCGCCCAAGCCATCATGCAGTTCTCCTACCGCCGCCCGCGAACGAGCCCTCATGTCTGCGCAGCAACTACCCCCGCAAAGCTCCATGGCGATCACCCTGCAGATCGTCTCCATCGTCTTCTATACCTTTATTGCCTTCCTCTGCATCGGCCTGCCGATTGCGGTGTTGCCGGGGTATGTCCATGAACAGCTGGGTTTCAGCGCGATCATCGCGGGGCTGACCATCGGCTGCCAATACCTGGCCACCTTGCTCAGCCGCCCGATGGCCGGGCGCATGTCGGACAACATTGGCACCAAGCGGGCAATTGTTTACGGCTTGTCGGGGATTGTGTTGAGTGGCGTGCTGACGTTGATTTCAACGTTGCTGCAAAGCGTCCCGCTATTGAGTCTGATGATCCTGATCGCCGGCCGGCTACTGTTGGGGATTGCCCAAGGTTTGATCGGCGTCGGCACCATCAGTTGGTGCATGGGCCAGGTCGGCGCCGAGCACACGGCGCGCTCGATTTCCTGGAACGGTATCGCGTCCTACGGCGCCATCGCCATTGGTGCGCCGCTGGGGGTGGTGATGGTTGCCGAGTATGGGTTCGCCAGCCTCGGGATTGTCCTGTCGACGCTGGCCCTCGGGGCGCTGTTGCTGATTCGCAACAAGCCGTCAGTGCCGGTGATTCGCGGCGAGCGGCTGCCATTCTGGGCGGTGTTCGGGCGCATTGCTCCATTCGGTGCGAGCCTGAGCCTGGCGTCCATCGGCTACGGCACCCTGACCACTTTTATTACCCTGTATTACCTCAACCGTGGCTGGACCGGCGCCGCGTATTGCCTGACGGTGTTCGGGGTCTGTTTCATTCTGTCGCGGCTGTTATTCATCTCGGCCATCAGCCGTTTCGGCGGTTTCACCTCGGCCATTGCCTGCATGACCATCGAAACCGTCGGGCTGATCATGCTTTGGATGGCGCCGTCCACCGGTTACGCGCTGATCGGCGCCGGGTTGACCGGGTTTGGTTTGTCGCTGGTGTATCCGGCATTGGGAGTCGAGGCGATCAAGCAGGTGCCCAACTCCAGTCGCGGCGCGGGGCTAAGTGCTTATGCAGTGTTTTTTGACCTGGCGCTGGCGATTGCCGGACCGTTGATGGGTGCGGTGGCGTTGAACCTGGGGTATTCGTGGATTTTCTTCAGCGCGGCGTTGTTGTCGGTGACCGGGCTTGGTTTGACGCTGCTCCTGAAACGCCGTGCAACGACCTGACAACAGACCCCACTGTGGGAGCGAGCTTGCTCGCGATGGCGGCTGGACATTCAACAAATTAGTCAACTGTCAGACCACTATCGCGAGCAAGCTCGCTCCCACAGGGGTTATGCAGCGTTCAATACATTATTGATCAGCCGTCTGCATCCCCGCCCGCGTCGGTTTGGCCAAGGCATGTGAAAAGAAACGTCCGGCTTCAGAGACCAGGTTGCGGTGAATGTCTTCGCGATCAACGCCGTCGGCATCGGTGCACAGCGCCGGCATGGCGATGATCTGTTCCTCGTTGCAAGGCGCCATGAACACGAAGTGCCCAGCGCCTGCCAGCAACTTGAAGTCCGGCGCGATCGGCAGTTTGCGCGCCAACGCGGCGGCGTTCTTGTCGAAAGCCACCAGTTTGTCGCCATCACCGCTATAAAGCAGCACCGGCACATGCACGTCGGCCAGGGTATGCCGGCCGAATTTGAGACTCAGGGGCGCCATCAGCAGTAAGGCATGTACGCGCGGGTCGGCCACTGGCACCAAATCATCACGATCCACAATCAGCTCGCCCTGGGTGTTGCACGCATCGCGGTCATCCGGGCGTTGCTGGCAATAGCGCCGCAGCCGATCCAGGTCAGGTGTGGCGCCGGACAGAATCAACGCGGTTTCACCGCCCGCCGAGTAGCCGATAACACCCACCTGATCGGCGTCGACAAAAGGCGCCAGCATCGGGTCACCCAACGTGGCAGTAATCGCTTCGGAAATTTGCAGCGGCCGCCCATAAAGGTTGCTCAGCGTGCCGAGACGGCTGTGATCCTTGGAGTTGTCGCCAGGATGGATCACCGCCACCACTACGAAACCCTTGCGGGCCAGCGAAGTGGCGAGGTCGTGCAAGGCCAGCGGGGTGCCGACGTTGCCATGGGACAGCATCAGCATCGGGAAGCGCCCGATGGCGACTTTGGTATCTGCACCGGCCTCGACGGTATAGCCCTCGAGTTTGCTGGTGTGCGCCTGTTCGCTGGACGGGTAAAAAGCGATGGCGCGCATCGGTTGCAGATCCAGCGGATCGAGGAACGTCATCTCGTGATAGCCGACGCTCGAATATAGATTCGGCGCAGGCCTGGCTTGCACCGTATTCAGGCTGCTGAGTACGCAAATCAGTAACGTTGCACAGAGACGCACCATGGGATGCCCCACCTTTGTTACTTGACTGAAAAGCCCGAAGTGCTCCGAGTGGCGGAGTACGCGGCCTTGTGCCAGTGTTTGCGGCCACTAAGGTCGTTGCAGAACGGGGACGTTAACCCTCGACTGCATAACCTGGGCCAGAACATGAAAAATCGTTAAAAACAAAAAACTCTGTAACTGATCATTACCATGATCAGAATACAGAGTTTTTCAGATGATGCCCGAGCTGTTTAGTATTCTTTACGCAATGCTTACGAAAGAACCTTAAGAAAGAATCTTAGGCCGCGGCAAACAGTTGCTCGCTGATTTGCGTGTGCGCGTCGCTCATGGCTTTGGTTCTCACTTCATCACCGTAGGCCAGGCCGTGGGCGCGGACGAATTCGATGTCGGTGATGCCCAGGAAACCGAACAGCACTTTCAAGTAGTCTTCGTGAGCGACGCCAGTCGCTTGACCAACGTGCATGCCGCCGGAGGTCGAAACGATTACGACTTTCTTGCCACCGCACAGGCCTTCAGGGCCGGCTTCGGTGTAGCGGAATGTCTGGCCGGCAACGGCGATGCGGTCGATCCAGGCCTTGAGTTGGGTCGGGATGGTGAAGTTGTACATCGGGGCGGCGATAACCACAGCATCCGCGGCAAGGAACTCGGCCAGGGTCGAAGCGCTCAGTTCTGCTTCGTGCTGTTGCGCGGCGTTGCGCAGTTCTGCGGTAGTGCCAGCAGCGACCAAAGTAGTCGAAGAGAAATGGCTGATGGCATCGGCAGCCAGGTCACGGTAAGTCACGACGGCCGAAGTATCAGCGGCTTGCCAGGCTTTAACCACTTCGCCACTCAGCTGACGGGAAGCCGAGTTGTCACCCAAAATGCTCGAATCGATATGCAACAGTTTCATAAGTGATCTCCAGGTGAGGATCGCCACCGGGCGATCTGATGGAGAGGATGCTACAGATGAATCTAATAGCTGATTAGCCCGCAACAATGCGATAGTTCGTCCCACTGATAGAACAGTCGAGTCTCAAACCCATGCAAGACCTTAATGACCTCTACTATTTTGCCAAGGTGGTCGAAGCGGGTGGCTTCGCGGCGGCCGGGCGGTTGCTGGGGATTCCCAAGTCGCGACTGTCGCGGCGCATCGCCGAACTGGAAGAACGCCTGGGCGCGCGCCTGCTACAGCGCACCACCCGGCAACTGAAGTTGACCGCCGTGGGCGAGCGTTACCTGCGTCACTGTCAGGCGATGTTGTTGGAGGCCGAGATGGCCGACGAAGCGGTGGCCAGCATGTCCAGCGAACCCCGGGGGCGACTGCGGGTGTCCTGCCCGGTGGGTTTGGCCAATCAAATGTTGCCGACGGTCATCAGCGACTTCCTGGAGAAGTACCCGCAGGTCCAGCTGGAGGTCATGCTGGTCAACCGTCGGGTGGATCTGGTCACTGAAGGTGTCGATGTCGCCCTGCGCGTCCGCGAGCTGGGGGATGAAGATCCGTTGCTGGTCACCCGGCGTCTGCGTCAGGCGCAGACGCTCATGGTCGCCAGCCCTGCCTTCCTGCACGGCCGCGAGATCAATCACCCGGAAGACCTCAAGGGCTTGCCGGTGCTCGGCGCCCTTGAACCCGACCGCATGGTGCATATCCGCATGCTCGATCAACAGGGCAAAAGCTGCGACCTGGCACTGGAAGCACGGCTGGGCATTGACGACTTTATCGTGCGCAGGGCCTGCGCCCTCGCCGGCCAGGGTTTTACGATTCTGCCAATGATGTATTGCGAGTCAGAGCTGGCGGACGGCTCACTGATCCAGTTGCTGCCCGACTGGTCAATGCCTGGCGGCTGGCTGCAAGCGGTCTACCCTCATCGGCGCGGGGTGATGCCGGCTGTACGTGCCTGGCTCGACCATTTGATCGAATCATTCAATGCCTGTGGGGACCGTTTGATATGAAGGCTGGACGCATGAGCGAAGCGGATGTCGCACAGTTTTGCCTGACGCTGCCCGGTGCGCGGGAGGATTACAAATGGGGCGGTGTGCGGGTGTTTTCGATTGCCGGCAACAAGATGTTCGCGTTGCAGAACCTGCGGGGCGATTCCCTGGCGTTCAAGGTCGACAAGGATTTGTTTCTCGGTCATTGCGACCGACCGGGCATTCACCCGGCGCCGTACCTGGCCCGGGCGCAATGGATCATCATGCAGACGCCCTACCCACTGGGCGTCGAAGAACTGCAAGGCTTGTTGCAACGATCCCACCAATTAGTGGTGAGCAAGTTGCCCAAGTGCACACAGGTAGGACTGCTGCTCTAGAAGAGTGCGAAAAGGTGTGCACCAAGGAACAACTGGTCGATCCAGAACACCTGATGCAGCAGCACGATCAGCCAAAACACCAGTTGAAACGAGACCTTGCGGGTCTTGTGCCTGAACACCTGCTGAGCCAACAAAGCGCCGGGCCAGCCACCTGCCAGTTCCACTGCGTGCAAGATGTTTTCCGGCGTGCGCCAGGTGTCGGCACGAGCCTTGCGCTTGTCGCCCCAGTACAGGAAAAACGCCAGCACGCTGACCACGCCGTAACCCGCCAAGGGAATCACCGAAACGCCGCGCAGCCATAACGACAACGCGCCATACAGCGGCAGCGCACAAAGAGCGGCGAACACCAGCAATTTCAAGCCTAGATGCTGGACCCCGCCCCCGGACTTGCGGCCGGGGTTGTTCCGCGCGCCGGAGTCGTTCATGGCTTGGCGGCAGCCCAATCGATCCAGCCAAACTGCCAGGTCGCCAGGATCACCAGGCCAAACGCAATCCGATACCAGGCAAACGCCGCATAGCTATGAGTGGCAATGAACTTGAGCAGCGCCTTGACCGCGATCATCGCGAAGATGAACGCGGTGATGAAGCCGACGGCGAATACCGGAAAGTCTGCCGGCACGAACAAATGGCGATACTTGAAGCCCGAATAAACCGCCGCGGCGACCATGGTTGGCATGGCCAGGAAGAATGAGAACTCGGTCGCGGTTTTACGCGACAGCCCGAACAACAGGCCGCCAATGATTGTCGAGCCGGAGCGGGATGTCCCCGGGATCATCGCCAGGCACTGGGCGAAACCGACTTTCAGCGCGTCCTGCCAGGTGATGTCGTCGACCGTTTCGGCATGCACTTCGTGCTGACGCTTCTCGGCCCACAACATGATGATCCCGCCGACGACCAACGCCGCCGCCACCGTGATCGGGTTGAACAGGTATTCGTGAATCAAATCGGAAAAAATCACCCCCAGCACCACCGCCGGCATGAAGGCGATCAACAGGTTGGCGGTAAAGCGACGCGCACTCGGCTGGGTCGGGAGGCCAGTGACCACGTCGAGGATTTTGCGGCGAAACTCCCAGACCACGGCCAGAATCGCGCCTAACTGGATAATGATGTTGAATGCAATGGCGCGCTCACCACCGAAGTTGAGCAAGTCCGCAACAATGATCTGGTGTCCGGTACTCGAAATGGGCAAAAACTCCGTCAGCCCTTCTACAACTCCAAGAATCAGCGCCTGAAAGGCGGTCCAAAGGTCCATCAATCCCCCAAAGGCGTTGCATCTAGGCACGCCCCGTTAATATTTTTAATACGTCACTGCGCTCAGCGTAGCTGAAGTTTCGTGCACACAGGATCCCTACGAAACGGTAAAAATTCCGTGAAAAATCAACTTGGATTCAGGTTTTTCCGTGCGAGGCCGAAATCCTATCAGAGATGCCTGATTAACGCCGTCGCGTAATTGGACTTGCGTCGCATAGCCCCAACCGGCAAAGCGTGGTTGGATGCTGGCGACCGTTTATTACAAGAAAAAGAATCCGGAGTGACAGCGTTATGAACAGCTTGCGCAGTGTGTCGATCAGCCGACGCTTGTGGCTCATCTTGATCGTGGCCATCGTGATGTTACTGACGCTGGGCGTGTTGATGCTCAAACAGATCCACGATGACCTGTACGACGGCAAAGCGCAGAAAACCCAGCATGTGGTGCAGACCGCCAGTGGCATTCTGAACTATTACCACGACCTGGAAACCGCCGGCACCCTCACCCGCGAAGCTGCGCAAAAACAGGCGCTGACCGTGGTTCGCGGACTGCGCTACGACCAGAACGACTACTTCTGGATCAACGACCTGACGCCGGTGATGATCATGCACCCGGCCAACCCGAAACTTGAAGGCCAGAACCTTTCGACGATCCGCGACCCGGATGGTTTTGCGCTGTTCAACGAAATGGTCGCCATCGCCAAGGCCAAGGGTGCCGGCATGGTCGATTACCGTTGGCCGAAACCGGGCGCCAGTGCGCCGGTAGAAAAAACCTCCTACGTCAAACTGTTCGAGCCTTGGGGCTGGGTGATCGGCTCGGGCGTGTACATCGATGACATGCAAGCCGAGTTCTACGGCCAGGTCTGGGAAGCGTCGTTTATCGGCGTGGCAATTGCCCTGATCATGGCGCTGCTGGTGATCATGATTGCCCGCAGCATCGTGCGTCCGCTGCAAGAAACGGTGAACGCCATGGCCAACATTGCCAGCGGCGAAAGCGACCTGACCCGCAGCCTCGACACTCACGGCCAGGACGAAGTCACGCAACTGGCGCGGCACTTCAACGCCTTCACCGCCAAGCTGCGCCAGGTGATCAGCCAGTTGCAGGTCTCTGCCAGCGCCTTGGGCCAGTCTTCCAGCGATATGGGTAACGACGCCGCGCAAGCTCAGCAACGCAGTCAGCAGCAGTCCCAGCAAATGGAACTGGTGGCAACCGCGATCAATGAAGTGACCTACGGCGTGCAGGATGTGGCCAAGAACGCTGAACATGCAGCCAGCGAAATGCGCGACGCCGAGTCTCAGGCGCAGCAAGGCCAGGTCAACATCGATGGCAGCTTGCAGCAGATTGATAAACTCTCCAGCACCATTGATCAGGCGGTCGAAGTGATTCGCACCCTCGCCGCCGAAAGCACGCAGATTGGCAGCGTGCTGGAAGTGATCCGCTCGATTGCCGAACAAACCAACCTGCTGGCACTCAACGCCGCCATCGAAGCCGCCCGGGCCGGCGAGCAAGGTCGTGGGTTTGCGGTGGTGGCCGATGAGGTGCGTCTGCTGGCTCAGCGCACCCAGAAGTCCACGGCGGAGATCCAGTCGATGATCGAACGCCTGCAAAATCACTCCGAAGCAGCGGTCAAGGTGATCGGCGACAGCAGCCGGGCGTCGCAACTGACCATCGAACAGGCGGGGCTGGCCGGTGCGAGCCTGAGCGCTATCGGCCAGGCTCTGCGCAACCTCAACGGGCTGAACGCGTCGATTGCCAGCGCCACCCTGCAACAGGCCCATGTGGTGGAAGACATCAACCAGAACGTCACCCAGGCGGCCGGGCTGTCCCACAGCACGGCACTGGCGGCGGAGCAGTCGAGTTTGGCCAGTCTTCACTTGAAGGAATTGAGCGAGCAGTTGAACGGGTTGCTCAAGCAGTTTCGCGTCTAGACAACACCACTCACTGTGGCGAGGGGGCTTGCCCCCGTCCGGCTGCGCAGCAGTCGCCAAATCCTACAACCGAGGTGTGCCTGATACATCGCAGTTGCAGGGCTTGTGAGCGCTACGCACTCCAACGGGGGCAAGCCCCCTCGCCACAAAAGTCCGCTCCGGCACTCCCGTAGGAGCCGCCGAAGGCTGCGATCTTTTGATCTTCCCGCTACAATCCGCCCCCTCTTCGATTTCCCCCAAGGAACCTCCATGTCCGGGCTTGAACTGTTTGCGGCCGCCCTCGGCGTGATTGCCGTCTGGCTGACGGTCAAACAGAACCCCTGGTGCTGGCCGATCGGGCTGGTGATGGTGCTGCTTTACACCTGGATTTTCTTCGACGTGAAGCTGTATTCGGACATGCTGCTACAAGTGGTTTACGCCGCATTGCAACTCTATGGCTGGTGGCAGTGGACCCGCGCAGGCGACGCCCATGACGGCCGACAAGTCAGTGAACTCGGTGCCCGCTCGACCATGCTCGGGCTGGCGGCGGGCGCCATTGGCAGCCTGTTGCTGGGCGCGGCAATGGCTCACTGGACCGATGCCGCCCAACCCTGGCTCGATGCCGCGCTAACTGGTTTCAGCCTGGTGGCGCAGTTATGGATGGCACAAAAGCGTGTGCAATGCTGGCCGTTGTGGATTGTCCTCGATGTGATCTTTGTCGGGCTGTTCATTTACAAAGGCCTGTACCTGACCGCGACCCTCTACGGCTTGTTCACCGTGATTGCGGTACAAGGCTGGCGTGAGTGGCGCGCCGATCCGGCGTTGCACGCATGAAGGTGCTGGTACTCACCGGCCCCGAATCCAGCGGCAAGAGCTGGTTGGCGGCCGGGCTCAAAACACAGTTTGGCGGTGTGCTGGTCGATGAATACGTGCGCTGGTTCATCGAACAGAACCCCCGGGACACCTGCCTCGCCGACATCCCCGAAATCTCCCGCGGCCAACTGCAATGGGAAGATCAGGCCCGGGCCGGGCAGCCGCACCTGTTGATTCTGGATACGCATTTATTGAGCAACATTCTCTGGAGCCAGACCCTGTTCGGCGACTGCCCGGCCTGGATCGAGCAGGCGCTGCTGGCTCGACACTACGACTTGCACTTGCTGCTGTCGCCTGAGCAGGTCAACTGGACGGACGATGGTCAGCGGTGCCAGCCCTCGCTTGATGAGCGTCGAGCATTTTTCAATGCCACCCACGCTTGGCTGGCACAGCATCAACAACCCTTCCAAGTGCTGCAAGGGGACTGGGCTGAACGCCGGGCTCAAGCAATACGAGCCGTCACCCTGTTGCTCGCCTCCTGACCTTGCCTTTGGGGCGAAAGCCCCAGTGTTTACCCCTGATTCAGAGGCAAAGTGTCCATTCCTGAAACACTTCCCTTCCCGAAAAAGCCCCGTTTGAGCACCCTTCATCGTCCTGTCATGGCACCTGTTAAGGTTCTGATACACCTTGGCGCAAACCCTTGTTCTAGAGCTTTTGGACTGCATCAGCCCATTGCACGCGGTAGGTAGTGTCTCAGCCATGAAACAGTTCAAACATCGTCTCTTCAGACCTTTCCGCTAACCCGTTGAAATAAAACAACAATCAAAAAGCGGCACAGCTTTCGCTCTCTCCTTCATAACGCTGACAGAAGCCAGCCCACAACGAAGAAGGAATTGCTGCCGTGGGAACTTTCAATAAAGGTTTGACGAATGTACTGCTGATCGGGTGTGCCGTCAGCGCCCTCACCAGTCTTCCCGTCATGGCCGATGGCAATGGCGTGATCGTTATCCAACGTCAGGTTCAACCGATTCCTATAGGTCGTAACGGCGGCAAAGACCCCTACCCGACCACAGTCAGTGCCAACCCTTCGGCAAACGTCGTCCAGGCGACCCACGGCGGGGAACTGAGTGACAGTGATTTTGCCGGCATTGCCAGCGGATCTTCAATCAGCAGCATGATCAACTTCAACGGGGCCAGCCCACAGGGACTGAACGTTGTAAGCGGTTCCAATAGCATACCCGGTGTGGGCGGTGGCAGCGGTGGCAGCGGAAATACGGCCGGTGCCGGGGCTTCAATCTCTGGAACCATAAACCGCAGCATGAGCACCGGCCTCGCCCCTCTAACCAATCTGGGAGGGGTGAAATGAAATTCTCCCTGATCTTCATCGCCCTGCTGGCCAGTGCCGGCGCCATGGCCGACTCCAATGTGCCTGTGGTCAACAGCGCCACTATTCAGAGTTCCGGCGCCCAGTACAGCGGCAACCTGGGTGTTAACCAGGCGGCTGGCGATCAATCGCAGCAGACCAACGCCCGGGCCCTCGCCATTGGCAACAATGCCTCGGCGAGCACCATCGTGAACCAGAACATCAATACACCCGCCGATCCACGGATGAACGCAACCGCCAGCATCGGTGGCAACTCTTTCAGCAATGGCAGCGGTGTACTGGGCGTTAACCAGTCGGCCGGCGCCAACAACCAGATGGCCAACGCAATGCGGATAAGCATCAGCACGGGCCCGCAAAGTATCGACGACAGCGTCCTTTCCCAGCAGAACGTGACGCCGTCAACCAGCTCAGGAGCAACTGACGCTTCAAAAGGCAGCCGCCAGGTCGTTACCAGCGACCAGGCCTTCACCGGCAGCCGCGGAGTGATTCAGGTGAACCAGAGTGCCGGGGTGGGAAACCAGATAGCTAACACCCTGAGCATCCGGGTCTCGAACTGACCCAATTGCACTGCAGTAGACGTACCAACACTTAACCAACTAATGAGCAAGGAGAAACACCATGAAACCTACAATGGCTCTTAAACCACTGGTTTTCGCTCTGGCAGCAGTGATGGCAATGGCAGCACAAGCAGGCGGTGGCAATCAGGGCGGCGATCACGGCCACTACCCTCCACCTCCACCACAAATCGTCGCGGGTGCCAGTGCCTCCGCAATCGATGCACAGAACAGTGACAGCAACGTTGTAAACAACCAGGCCACCCAAAACAACGCCACCATGAGCAATTCGTTGAACGGCTCCAGCGGCAACATGGGCGCCAACGTTGCAGCCGGCGACGGCAACCAACAAGACAACGCCGCCGCTATCGCTTCCGACGAGGCCTTTATTTTCGGCACCGCAAACGGCGCGAGCTCTCTGTCCAGCGTGAACCAGGTCAACAACAACAACTATGTGAGCAACAACTCGACGGTTAACACCGCATCGATCGCAGGCTCCGGCAACAACAGCTCCGGCAATATCGGCCTGAACTCGACTTCCGGCAACTTCAACCAACAGAAAAACAATATGGCGATTGCCGCGGGCACGAATGGCCAGTCTCAGGCTATCTCGGCATCTAGCCAGTCTTCCACTGGCCTGGTGGTGGAAAACCAAGGCGTTCAGACCTTCAAGAAAGACACCCTCACCGGTACTTTCCAAGGTGCGGGTTCCTTCGTGGCGGTGGGCGTAGCCAAAACCAAAGCTGACAATCATGACAATCATGGTGGTTATGGCAACGACCGTAGCAACAACCACGGCAACAGCGGCAACAGCACCTCTACCTTCGCGGCAGTGGGCGCTTTCGAACTGGGCGGCGTGACCACCCAGCAAGTGTTGACCCCAAGTGGTTGGACAGCTCCGGTGCTCAACACCGCCAGCCTGACCAATTCGCTGAACGGCTCTCAGGGCAACATGGGAGCAAACGTCTCGTCCGGTGTCGGCAACCAACAAGCCAACAGCCTGTCGATCTCGTCGGTCAGCCATTAATCTGGACCGTCAACAAAGCCCCGGCAACGGGGCTTTTCCACACTCCGGAAATAGGCGTATCGATCATGCGTATGACCGCCCTCACCTTCCTGCTGTGCCTGTGCGGTGTCAGCCAAGCCGCTCAAATGCCTGTAGCCGCCCTTCCTGGCGGCATGTTGGTCTATAAGCATGTGCAAAGTATTCGTGAGCGCAAGTTCAGCGACATTGTCGAGCAAAAAACCGATTTCAGTTGCGGCGCCGCCGCACTGGCAACCGTGTTGCGCCAAGCCTATTGGCTCGACGTCGATGAGGACCACATCATCAAAGGCATGCTGGTCAACGCTGACCAGAACCTGGTTCGTACCCAGGGTTTCTCCATGCTGGACATGAAGCACTACGTGGAAAGCATCGGCATGCGCGCCAGGGGTTACAAGATCCCGCCTGAAAAGCTGGATGCAGTCTCGATTCCGGTCGTGGTTCTGATGGACATTCGCGGCTACAAGCACTTCGTTGTGTTGCAGCGGGCAGACAAGGAGTGGGTCTACATCGGCGACCCGGTTCTTGGCCATAAACGCTACAACCATGATGATTTTGTCAAAGGCTGGAACGGCATCGTTTTCGCCATCGTCGGCCCTGGCTACGACAAAGCCAATGTTTTGCTCGACCCTCCGGCCCCCTTGACCGCCAAGAACAAACTCGATGAGTTCAGACCGGTCAGAGACGCGGAACTGATGGAATTCGGTTTCATTCAGAGCGACTTCTTTTAGCGCCTAATAATGATAAAAGGAGCAGGACGCTCCGGGAGCAGCAGATGAAAACCTCATACTGGCTGGCCGCCGCCTGCCTGGCAGCAAGTGCGTCAAGCTTTGCCAATGAAGGATTCAAACCCATCCCCGTCAGCGACCAAGAGCTCGGTGAGCTACGCGGTCGTTTTGTCATGCCGGGGCGCATCATCAGCTTCGGCATCGTCATGAGCAGCACCTGGCGCAACGCCAGCGGCGATCTGATCGGGGCTGCCACCTCGATGCAGATCCAGTCCTCCACCGTTAAACCTCAATTCTATGTGTCCACCATCGCACACACCGGTAACGGCAGCACGCCGACGCAGGGCACCGGCAATGTGATCGGTGGCGCCGGCCTCGGCTCGACTCAAGGTGTCACCCAGAGTGTCCGGGCTGCGGGCGACAGCAACACGGCCAACAACAACGTTGGTATCAACGTCACTCAATCCAGCACGGCACCTGCGCTGGCTCCGGCCCAAGGTCAGGTTTTGATGAGTGGCCAGACCATCAGCGGCAGCAATGGCGCCGGCAGCGTCGCCGTGACCAGCATCAGTGGCGGTGTGCAAATGGCCATTCAGGCCAGCAACAATCAGGGCACGGCCCTGCAACAAGTGGCCCAGAGCGGCTTGATGCAGAACACCACGCTGCTGGGTAGCAGCAACCTGGTCAACAACCAGACCCTGCTCAATGTGGTTATGAATAACAACCTCAACCCAACGGCTGGCGCTTCGCAGACTCTCAATCAACTCAAGGGGCTACGTAATTAATAGACTGTTCAAGACGCTACACAATTCGAAATATTGAACTACGCTGACTCCGACCATTGGGCTTAAAGGGACGGCTTATTTCATGTATCGATCGGCATCGCTGCGCGCAGTCGTATGTTTGAGCACACTTTTTCCGGCAGCCATGTTGCAGGCCGCGCCGGATGCGGATGTTCAGGCGTTGAAGCAGGAGCTTCTCGACCTTAAACAACGCTACGAAACACAACAAAAGGCCCTGGCCGTACTCGAGCAACGGGTACGCCAAGTCGAGGAACAACCCGCAACGCCACAGCCCAAGCGCCTGGCCAAATCGCCAGCAGACCTAAAAGGCAATACGCAAGTGGCCAACCGCGGCACCGGCGCAGCGGCTGCATCAGGGGGCGCAGCCGGAGGCAGCGGCGCCTCCTACGGTCAATCGCTGGCTGACGATTCACAACCGGCGCAGAGCGTGACCAACCTGTATGACGAGGCCAGTGGCTTCTTTGGGGGCGGCAAGTTCAGTTTTGAAACCGGCGTGACTTATTCTCACTACGATACCCGGCAACTGACCCTCAACGGCTTCCTCGCGCTGGATTCGATTTTCCTCGGCAACATCAACCTGGACCGGATCAAGGCTGACACCTATACCTTGGATCTCACCGGCCGTTACAACTACAACAACCGCTGGCAGTTCGACCTGAACGTGCCCGTGGTCTATCGCGAATCGACCTACCAGTCCGGCGGCGGCAACAACGGGGCGGCGAACGTAACCAGTGAGGGTGACGTCAGCCGTGACCCGACCATCGGCGATATCAACGCCGGGGTGGCTTACAAATTCCTCGACGAATCGGCCAATTTGCCGGATGCCGTCTTCACCTTGCGCCTCAAGGCACCGACCGGCAAAGACCCGTTCGGGATCAAACTGGTCCAGTCGCCGACCAACACCAACTTGTTTGTGCCTGAAAGCCTGCCCACCGGTAACGGTGTCTGGTCGATTACCCCTGGCATCTCGCTGGTGAAAACCTTCGACCCGGCAGTGCTGTTCGGCACCCTGTCGTATACCCACAACCTGGAGGAGTCTTTCAGCGATATCAGCTCCACGGTCAATCAGACCACTCCGGGCAAGGTCAGGATCGGCGACAGTTTCCAAGTGGGCATGGGCGTCGCGTTCGCCTTGAACGAGAAGATGAGTATGTCGTTCTCGATGTCTGACCTGGTTCAGCGCAGGAGTTCGCTCAAACCAGACGGCGGGGATTGGCAGTCGGTTGTGTCCAGTGACGCCAACGCCGGTTATTTCAATATCGGCATGACCATCGCCGCCACGCCTAACCTGACCATCGTACCCAACCTGTCCCTGGGCATGACACCTGATGCTCCGGACTTCACTTTCAGCCTGAAATTCCCGTACTACTTCTGATCCATCCCAGCAAAAAGCCCCGCCGCGAGATTTATCGCAGCGGGGCTTTTTGTTGGGTGAAAACCGTGAAGATCAAAAGATCGCAGCCTTCAGCGACGCCCACAGGTGCGTAGGTGCTGCCGAAGGCTGCGATCTTTTGATTCTGCGTTGCTTTTATCGAATCTGATGTTTGTGCAACAACCGATAAAACGTCGGCCGCGAAACGCCGAGCACTCTCGCCGCCACACTCAAATTATCGCTATGGCGATTCAACACATCGCACAACGCCTGGCGTTCGGCGCGGGTCTTGTAGTCTTCAAGCGTGCCCATCGGTGCCGCAATCGTCTGCTGGCTGATCAGCCCCAAATCCCGCGCCTCGATCTGCCGTCCTTCCGCCAGCACCAACCCGCGGCGCACCCGGTTGGCCAACTCGCGAACGTTGCCCGGCCAGTCGTGCTTGCCCATTGCAATCAACGCGTCTTCGCTGAAACTGCGAGGGCGCCGGCCGGTTTCATGGCTGTAGAAATGCGAAAAGTGGTTGGCCAGCATCGACAGATCGCCATGACGTTCACGTAACGGCGCGGTGACCACTTGCAGTACGTTGAGGCGGTAGTACAAATCTTCGCGAAAGCGTTTCTTCTCGATAGCTGCCTCAAGATCAACGTGGGTCGCCGCCAGCACCCGCACATCCACCGGAATCGGCTGACTGCCACCGACCCGCTCAATGTGCTTTTCCTGCAGGAAGCGCAGCAAATTGGCTTGCAACTCCAGGGGCAGGTCACCGATTTCATCGAGAAACAACGTGCCGCCATGCGCCGCTTCGATTCGCCCGACCTTGCGTTGATGCGCACCGGTGAAGGCGCCTTTCTCGTGGCCAAACAGTTCGGACTGGATCAAGTGTTCAGGAATCGCGCCGCAGTTGATCGCCACAAAGGGTTTGCTGTGGCGCTGAGATTGTCGATGCAAGGTGCGGGCGACCAACTCTTTGCCGGTCCCGCTCTCGCCACGGATCAACACCGGCGACTCGGTGGGCGCCAGTTTGCTCAGCAGCTTGCGTAGTTCACGAATCGGCTTGCTGTCACCGAGCAACTCGTGCTCCGGCTGATCAATGTGAATCGTGCCCTGCCCGCGCAGCCGCGCCATACCGAACGCCCGGCCCAGGGTTACCTGAACCCGGGAGACATCGAACGGCAAGGTATGGAAGTCGAAAAACCATTCGCACACAAAGTCCCCGACATTCTGCAGTCGCAGGACTTCCTGGTTGAGCACGGCGATCCATTCGGTGCCGCTACGGCTGATCAGCTCCTTGACAGCTTCCGGTCGCTCCAGGTGAAAAGGCTGCAATCGCAAGAGGCCGACATCGCAGGTTCGATCGGCGGCGTTTTCCAGCGTACAGCTGTCAACATCCCAACCCACAGAACGCAAACCCGGCAAAAGACGATGGCAATCGTCGCAAGGATCAACCACTAACAGACGTCGTAAGGCAGGCGCTTCGATCATGACTGTTCCTTGGCGCCAAATTTAAGGAAATATTATTAAAAACAGTCATTTGGCAGACCTGGCTGTAACATTAGCAAGAATTTGACGGAGCCTTGTATCGTTTGACTATAGGAGTCTTAACCAATTAGTTATATGAGGAAGTTTGTTAGTTACCTATCGAGTCGAACCTTTCAGCCACCTTTCAAAAACTGTCTGAACATTGAGTATATGAAAGAAAGTTGAATTTTCTTTGGATTGTGTGTGACCCAACCCCCCATTGAGGACATCAGTACAAGTAACCAGCCGAACGGTAAGCCCAACCGACGGCACATCACTTGATTGGGCATACAGAGAGAAGACCCCATGACCGCCCCGCTCCGTATCAACGAAGCTCTTTTGATTGCCGACCGCGCGTTCAAGCCATTTCAATGCGTGGCCTGGGCCCCACAGGACGGTAACGGCGAGCTCAGCCTGAGCGTCATCGACCGCACCAATAACCGCATCGGCCAAAAGCAGATCCCGAGCAGCGCTTATTCCGATCCGGCACAACTTGAATATTTGCTGCAGCAGGCTCGTAAAGAGCTGAGCGAAGATGGCTACACGCTGCAGTCGTGGTCCATGCCGCACTAAGAATTAATGGGCTACACAGATCAAAAGATCGCAGCCTTCGGCAGCTCCTACATTGGAATGTACGTTTCCCTGTAGGCGCTGCCGAAGGCTGCGATTTTTTGCTTTATAAAGATTCAATTGTTGGCAGCCCCCTTGATTGGTTCCAAAAGACACTGTTCTGGCACAACGCGACCCTCCGCCTGTTAGTTATGACAGTTGTGCGACCAGGCATTCAGGGATTGAATGTTTCGCACATGCAGTCACCCGCCCGGGTCCCGGGATCGGGTCGACTGGCAAGGAGATGCGTGCATGCAAACTCAGACCGCTTACGCTCGTCCCGTCACCCTGAATCAAGCCGGGCACCTTGATCCGGATTTTGCCGCCGGCGGCAAGACCCAGGTGTATTTCGTCGGCAGTTCCTCAAGCATGGCCAACGGGATCGCCATCGACTCACAAGGCCGTTTGCTGGTCGCGGCCAAGGTCGGCACCCATGGCGGCAGCCGTTTTGGTCTGGCCCGCCTGCTTGAGGATGGCTCGGCTGACCTTTCCTTTGGCAACCAAGGCAGCCTGATCGGCCAGTTCGCACTGGGTTTCGAAGCCATGGCCAGCAAGGTCCATATCCTGCCCTGCGGGTCGATCCTGTTGGCTGGCCTGCATTACGAAGACGCTCACCGTACCTTGCCCGCGCTGGCGCTTTTCGACCCCACCGGCCAGCCGGTTCGACACTTTGGCGACAATGGGCGATTAGTCGTGCGCCTACCCGGCGACCTGTCCCGGGGCCTTCGTGACGACTGGCTGCCACCAGGCGTGCCGGGCGCCGAAGCCTGCGATATCTGCGTGCAGGAGGACGGTCGAATCCTGCTGCTGGCCAATCATCATTTCGAACTGGCCGATCATGTCGGTCTGCTGATCCGTCTCAATACCGACGGCACGCTGGACCGCGAGTTCAACGGCCGCGGTTTCGTGGTGGTCAGGCATTTGCTGATGAACACCTGGCTCGGCAGCCTGATGGTGCAACGGGACGGACGCATCCTCACGGGCGGCTCGATCAACTTCCCCGAGGAAGGGCTGCTGGCGCGTTACCACGCCGATGGCAGACTGGACGCAAGCTTCGCCATCGATGGTTTCATGACCTTCCAGATACGCAAGCGGAGCGCCCAGGTCAGCCAGATCGTCCAGCAGGAAAATGGTGACTTGCAGTGTTTTGGCAGCAGCCGCGACCCGATGCATTGCCTGTCCCTGAAAATACACAGCAATGGCCGCCCGGATGCTCATTGCAACGGCGGCCAGCCACAACTGCTGGAAATCGGCCACAGTGGCAGCCAATGGACCGCCGCCCAGGTTCAGCCCGACGGTGGCGTACTCGCCGTCGGTGCCACGATCGGCGGCGTCGAAGCCGATTTCATCCTGGCGCGATACCGGCCAGACGGGCAACTGGATCGCAGCTTTGCCGATGGCATGGGTTGGATTCGTACCCGGCTAGGCCGCAGCCTCGACACTGCCACCTCCCTGGCCGTGCAGGGCGACGGCAGAATCGTCGTCGGCGGTTATTCACTGGACGGCAATTACCGGGCAGTTGTGGCGCGGTATCTGAGCTAGACCACGGTACTGCACTTGAACTTCAAGGTCGCTTACGGCAAGTTGCGCGCTTCTTTATACAAGGAGTAGCCGATGTCCGGTTCAATGGCCCAGGCGTTCGCGCATAACTTTCTCGGGCACTCCCCCCGCTGGTACAAGGCGAGCATTGTCGGGTTCCTGATCCTCAACGCCCTGGTGCTGTGGACGGTGGGGCCGGTAGCCGCCGGCTGGTTGCTGGTCCTGGAGTTCATTTTCACCCTGGCCATGGCGCTCAAGTGTTACCCGCTGATGCCTGGCGGCCTGCTGCTGATTGAAGCGTTGCTGTTGAAGATGACCACCCCCCAGGCGCTCTATGACGAACTGGTGCACAACTTTCCGGTGATCCTGCTGCTGATGTTCATGGTGGCCGGCATCTACTTCATGAAAGACCTGCTGCTGTTTCTGTTCTCGCGCCTGTTGCTCGGGGTTCGCTCCAAGGCGTTGCTGGCGCTGATGTTCTGTTTCCTGTCGGCGTTTCTGTCGGCGTTTCTCGATGCATTGACCGTGACAGCGGTGATCATCAGTGCGGCGGTGGGGTTTTACTCGGTGTATCACCGCGTCGCTTCGGGCAACGATCCGCGTCAGGACAGTGAGTTCAGCGACGATCAGCATCTGCCGACACTCCATCACGAAGACCTCAATCAGTTCCGCGCCTTCCTGCGCAGCCTGCTGATGCACGGCGCCGTGGGTACTGCGCTGGGCGGTGTTTGCACCCTGGTTGGCGAGCCGCAGAACCTGTTGATCGGCCACGAGATGGGTTGGCATTTCGCCGAGTTCTTCCTGAAAGTCGCCCCGGTGTCACTGCCGGTGCTGGCGGCGGGACTTGTGACCTGCGTCTTGCTGGAGAAACTGCGTTGGTTCGGCTACGGCACGCTGCTGCCGGACAATGTGCGCGCAGTACTGGCCAACTATGCAGCCGAAGATAATGCCGAACGCACTTCGCGCCAGCGCGCAGCGTTGCTGGTTCAGGGCGCGGCAGCGTTGATCCTGATTGCCGGGCTGGCGTTTCATATCGCGGAAGTCGGGCTGATCGGTTTGATGGTGATCGTGTTGATCACTGCGTTTACCGGCATCACCGAGGAGCATCGCATCGGCAACGCGTTTAAAGACGCTATGCCGTTCACGGCGTTACTGGTGGTGTTTTTCGCGGTGGTGGCGGTGATACATGACCAGCAACTGTTCACGCCGTTGATTCAGTGGGTGCTGACCCTGCCGGCGGATCAGCAGCCGGGCATGCTGTTTATTGCCAATGGTGTGTTGTCGGCGATCAGCGACAACGTGTTCGTGGCGACGATTTACATCACTGAAGTGAAACAGGCGTTCATCTCCGGCCACATGAGCCGCGAGCATTTCGAGACGCTGGCGATTGCCATCAATACCGGGACCAACCTTCCGAGCGTGGCAACACCCAATGGTCAGGCGGCATTTCTGTTTCTGTTGACCTCGGCGATTGCACCGCTGATTCGCCTGTCTTACGGGCGGATGGTGTGGATGGCGTTGCCATACACCGTGGTGATGGGCTCGCTGGGCTGGTACGCAGTGAGTTTTTGGCTGTAACCCAAAACAATGTGGGAGCGGGCTTGCTCAAGATGGCGGACTGACAGACAACAATGATGTTGAATGTACTGACCTCATCGCGAGCAAGCTCGCTCCCACAGGGTAGTGCGTTGGTTATCGGGCCAGGATGTATTGCTCGATCGCCTGCGCTGCGCCGTCTTCGGTGTTGGTGCCCGTGACCACATCGGCCTGACGCTTCACCGCTTCCTCCGCCTGCCCCATGGCAATCGACAACCCGGCGCGATGAAACATCGCCGGATCATTGCCGCCGTCGCCCAGCGCGGCAGTATGCTCCAGTGGCACACCGAGGTACTCGGCCAGTGTCGCCAGCGCCGCGCCTTTGTTGGCTTGCATCGCGGTCACGTCCAGATAAACCGGTTGTGAACGGGACACCTGAGCCTGACCTTCGACCTTGGGCAACAACAGCGCTTCCAGCTCAATCAACAAATCGGTGTTGTTGCTGGTGGCGACGATCTTGTCGATGCGCTCCAGGTACGGTTCAAAACTCTCGACCACCACCGGCGGATAGCCCAAACCGTGCTGCTCACGTGGGACCATCGGGCCATGCGGGTCCTTGAGCAGCCAGTCACCGCCGCTGAATACCCAGATTTCGATGTCCGGCCGGTCGGCAAACAGCGCCAGTGCCGTCAGCGCAGCAGTGGCCGGCAAGTAATGCGCGACCAGCAAGCTGCCGTCCGGTTTGACGATGGTGCCGCCATTAAAGGCGGCGGTCGGCACGTCGACGCCCAGGGTTTCGATCTGCTGCAACATGGCTTTCGGCGGGCGGCCGGTGGCCAGGCTGAACAAAACGCCGGCCTCACGCAATGAACGAACCGCGTCGATGGTGCGCTGGCTCAGGCTGTGATCGGGCAGCAACAAGGTGCCGTCCATGTCGCTGAGCAGAAACCGGATGGAATGTTGCGCGGACTCACTCATCCGAGGCCATGCCAGACGCGACCATCGCGGGTCAGCAGGTCCTCGGCAGCCTGTGGGCCGTCTTCACCGGCCGGATAGCTCTGCACGCTCGCGTCCTGCTGCCAGGCGTCGAGGAACGGCTGTACGGCGCGCCAGCCATTCTCAATGTTGTCGGCACGCTGGAATAGCGTCTGGTCGCCGGTCAGGCAATCGTAGATCAAGGTTTCGTAGCCGGTGGACGGCTGCATTTCAAAGAAATCCTTGTAGGCGAACCCCAGTTCGATGTTGGCCATGTTCAACGCCGGCCCGGGCCGCTTGGCCAACAGGTCGAACCACATGCCTTCGTTGGGCTGGATCTGAATCCGCAGGTAGGTCGGCTGCAACTCATCGACCTCGGTGTCGCGGAACTGCGCGTACGGCGCAGGCTTGAAGCAAATGACGATCTCGGTGTCGCGCACGCTCATGCGCTTGCCGGTGCGCAGGTAGAACGGCACGCCGACCCAGCGCCAGTTGTCGATCATCACCTTGAGCGCGACATAGGTTTCAGTGTTGCTGTCAGGCGCCACGTTGCCTTCCTGGCGATACCCGGTCAACGGCTTGCCGTCGACTTCGCCAGCCGCATATTGACCGCGCACCGAGTTGGCGCGTGCATCCTCGACGGACCAAGGCCGGATCGCCCCGACCACTTTGGCCTTCTCGCCACGGACCGCATCGGCGCCAAACGCGGCCGGCGGCTCCATGGCCACCATCGCCAGCAACTGGAACAGGTGATTGGGCACCATGTCCCGCAAGGCGCCGGTGTGTTCATAAAAACTGCCACGGGTTTCCACGCCAACGGTTTCGGCGGCGGTGATTTGCACGTGGTCGATGTAGTGATTATTCCAGAACGCTTCGAACAGGCTGTTGGAGAACCGGCTGACCAGAATGTTCTGCACCGTCTCCTTGCCCAGATAGTGATCGATCCGGTAGATCTGCTTCTCCGACATCACCTTGAGCAAACAGGCGTTCAAGGCTTCGGCGGTGTGCAGGTCGTTGCCGAAAGGTTTTTCGATCACCACCCTTCTGAAGGCTTCCGGTGTTTCTTCAAGCAAACCGGCAGAGCCGAGACGGCGCACCACTTCGCTGAAAAAACGTGGCGCGGTGGCCAGGTAGAACACCGCATTGCCAGTGCCGCTGTCGGCGATTTTCGCCGCCAGCGCTTGATAAGTGCTGTCGTCCAGGAAGTCGCCCTGGACGTAGCTGATGCCTTTGGCGAGCTTGGCCCACAAGGCCGGGTCAAGGGCTTCATCGCCCTTGCCGACCTTGGTGGCCGCTTCGGTGCGAATGAAGTCTTCGAGCTTCTGCGCGAAGGCTTCATCGCTGATGGCGTTGTGGTCAACGCCGATGATCCGCAGTCCATCATCGAGCAGGCCGTCACGGCTGAGGTTGTACAGCGCCGGCATCAGCAGACGCTTGACCAGATCACCGTGAGCACCGAACAGGAACAGCGTGGTCGGTGGCGCGGGTTCTGCCTTGGATTTCTTGCGGATCGTATTGGTCATTTTTTCGGTGTCTCCACGTGGCCGCCGAAGCCGAAGCGTTGGGCTGAGAGAATCTTGTCGCCAAAGGTGCCTTGCCCGCGCGAACGGTAGCGAGAGAACAGCGAGTTCGACAGCACCGGTACGGGCACCGATTGCTCCATGGCGGCTTCGATGGTCCAGCGACCTTCACCGCTGTCAGCCACCGAGCCGGAGTAACCGTCGAGTTTCGGGTCGCTGGCCAAGGCGTCGGCGGTCAGGTCCAGCAACCAGGAGGACACCACGCTGCCACGACGCCAGACTTCGGCGATGTCACCGACGTTCAGGTCGAAGCGCTGATCTTCCGGCAGGTTTTCGCTGGATTTGGTCTTGAGGATGTCGAAGCCTTCGGCGAAGGCCTGCATCATTCCGTACTCGATGCCGTTGTGGATCATCTTGACGAAATGGCCAGAGCCCGCAGGGCCGGCGTGGATGTAGCCGCGCTCGGCGCGATCGTCGTCGGACTTGCGGTCCTTGGTACGAGGGATGTCGCCCAGGCCAGGGGCCAGGCTTTCGAACAGCGGGTCGAGACGCTTAACGGTCTCGGCGTCGCCGCCGATCATCATGCAGTAGCCGCGTTCCAGGCCCCAGACGCCACCGGAGGTGCCGACGTCGATGTAGTGCAGGCCTTTTTCCGACAGGGTTTTCGCCCGGCGGATGTCGTCCTTATAGAAGGTGTTGCCGCCGTCGATGATGGTGTCGCCGGCTTCGAGCAAATTGCTCAGGGTGTCGATGGTCTCTTCGGTCGGCGCGCCGGCCGGCAGCATGACCCAGATCGCACGCGGCTTGGCCAGGCCAGCCACCAGGGCCGGCAAGTCAGTGACGCCGGTGGAGCCTTCTGCGGCCAGGGTTTCAACGAAGGCGGTATTGCGGTCGTAAACAACGGTGGTATGCCCGTTGAGCATCAGGCGCCGCGCAATATTACCGCCCATGCGGCCCAGTCCAATAATCCCGAGTTGCATGTGCTGATGCTCCTTACTGCAAATAATGTGTGTCAAAGGTTATAGCCCAACGCGACCAATGTGAGTTAGTCCAGAGCGTTGGGATGAAGTTTCCGGGCATTGTGCCCGATCCAGACTGATAACGTCGGGAATCGTGCCGAAGACACACCGACCATGAAAAATAAAAAAGTTCCAATCGAGGGCAAAAGAAACCAAAATCGGCGCCGATAGTGAGGGTGTCGTCCAGATGAACGACGCAATCACAGTTGATGCAGGCCATTTGCGAGGTGAGCAATGGACACAATCGTTACCGCACGTCCCCCACAAACTCTCTACGTGACTATTCGTCGTGATGAACTACGCCAATTGAAAGATGAGCGTGACGCCTTGAAGAACCAGGTAGCGCAGCTTCGTCAATTGTTGCAGCAAGCCCAGCTAGCCGGGCAAACAGTGCCAGCCCTGCATAACGCTTGAAACACAGCGCACGCGCTACCTCCTGCTTTGTGGCTCCAGGCACGGCAATGCGGTAAATGGTAGCGCCTGCGGACTGCCCTCCTGACAACACTTACAAATGTTTCATTTTGAGCTTCCCCACTTTGGGTGCAGGCTCTCTCCCGCATGCCTGATGCCCTGCTGAATCGGCTGCCCCGCGCCTCTCCCCATACACCCGGCCGACGGCCGCTCATCGCCGAACCTGTCGTTTACCTGAACGAAACTCACAAAGTTTTCACATTCGTCTGGCGATACTCCCGATCCTTGTGGCTGTTCGGTTCTCGGGCAGCGGTTTCTCGTGGGTTGGTTTGATGACGCCGGTGACTCCATGACGCCGGCGGGAGTATTTACTTAATGGCATTGCTCAAACGCAGCAAAACGTCTGCGAAAGGTTTCGATTGGGCCGGGTTTATCTGGCTATTTGTATTCTTCTGGTATTTCTCCGGCATCACCCAGCTGCTGATTCAGTTGACTGGCACTTCCGGTTTCAGCGGATTTCGCCAGGCATTCGTAATGAGTGCCGTGTGGCTGGCGCCGATGCTGTTGTTCCCCAATCGCACCCGCCTTCTGGCAGCGCTGATCGGCGTCGTGCTGTGGGCTTGTTCGATGGCCAGCCTGGGCTACTTCTTCATCTATCAGCAGGAATTCTCCCAGAGCGTCATCTTCATCATGTTCGAGTCGAACATCTCTGAAGCTGGCGAATACATGACCCAGTACTTTGCCTGGTGGATGGTGCTGGCCTTCCTGGCGCACACCGCGTTCGCCTACTTCCTGTGGACCCGCTTGCGTCCGGTGTACATGCCACGCTGGCAGGCATTTGTCGCCGCGACCGCGATTCTGGTGGCCGTGGTCGGTTATCCGCTGGTCAAACAGACCGCCCGCACTGGCAGCTTTGCCGGCGGCTTCGAGAAATTCGAAACCCGGATCGAGCCAGCCGTGCCTTGGCAGATGGCCGTGGCTTATCACCGCTACCTCGACACTCTGGCCGGCATGCAAGACATGCTCGACAGTGCGAGCAAGATCGCGCCGCTGAAAAACCTCAAGAACACCATGTCCGATCAGCCGTCGACCCTGGTTTTGGTCATCGGCGAGTCCACCAACCGTCAGCGCATGAGCCTGTACGGCTACAACCGGGACACCACCCCGGAACTGGACAAGCTCAAGGATCAACTGGCGATCTTCAATAACGTCATCACTCCACGCCCGTACACCATCGAGGCGCTGCAGCAGGTTTTGACCTTCGCCGACGAAGAGAACCCGGACCTGTACCTGACGACGCCGTCGCTGGTCAGCATGATGAAACAGGCGGGTTACAAAACCTTCTGGATCACCAACCAGCAGACCATGACCAAGCGCAACACCATGCTCACGACGTTCTCCGAACAGGCCGACGAGCAGGTATACCTGAACAACAACCGTAACCAGAACGCCGCCCAGTACGATGGCGACGTGATCGAGCCGTTCAACAAGGCGCTGGGCGATCCGGCGGCACACAAGTTGATCGTCGTGCACCTGCTCGGTACGCACATGAGCTACCAGTACCGTTACCCGCCGACCTTCGACAAGTTCAAGGACCGCACCGGTGTTCCGGCTGGCGTAACCGACGACGAAGTACCGACCTACAACAGCTATGACAACGCGGTGCTGTACAACGACTTCGTGGTGTCGAGCCTGATCAAGGACTATTCCAAGAAAGATCCGAACGGCTTCCTGTTGTACCTCTCCGACCACGGCGAAGACGTCTTCGACTCGGCGGGCCACAACACGCTTGGCCGTAACGAAAACAAGCCGACAGCGCCGATGTACACGATTCCGTTCATGGCCTATGCCTCGCCGAAATGGCGTGA